>MDTB01011868.1_pt1 | contig 129639 bp, 132 predicted proteins | sample 811161 | NCBI WGS metagenome assembly MDTB01 (sample SAMN05326650, study PRJNA326480) | marine metagenome | isolation source: seawater | place: Mediterranean Sea | collected 2009 | reverse complement strand
TATTAAATCTTCAATTTCTTTATTGCTTGGCCAAATATCTTTTAAATATACATCTTGGTTATTTTTATCTTTTCCTAATGAATCTTTATATAAATCTATATCCATAGAACCCGCTAACGCATAAGCAACTACTAAAGGTGGAGAGGCCAAATAATTTGCTTTTACGTCTGGACTAATTCTTCCTTCAAAATTTCTGTTTCCCGAAAGTACAGATACTGCATAAAGGTCAGAACTATTTATAGCATTTGAAATATTTTCATTTAATGGACCTGAATTTCCGATACATGTTGTACAACCATAACCAACTAAATTAAAACCCAGTTCATCTAAATATTTAGTTAAACCAGCTTTATCCAAATAATCAGTCACCACTTGCGAACCAGGTGCTAATGATGTTTTAACCCAAGGTTTTACTTTTAATCCTTTATCAATTGCTTTTTTTGCTACTAGACCAGCTCCGATCAATACATTTGGGTTTGAAGTGTTTGTACATGATGTGATTGCTGCAATAACAATATTGCCATCTCTTAATTTATAACTTTCATTATCAACTTTGCTTTCTTTAAATTTGTCTCGTTTTGTATTTAATTTAAATGACTCAGAAAAAGATTTCGCAGCGGATGTTAATTCTACCTTGTCTTGAGGGCGCTTTGGTCCTGATATACACGGAACTACATCTGTCATATTAAGTTTAAGTGTATCTGTGAATTCTAAATCATTACTCGACCACATACCTTGTTCTTTTGCATACTCTTCTACCAGATTTATAGTTTCTTTGTTACGACCAGAAAATTTTAAATATTTGATAGTTTCTTCATCTATCGGAAAAAATCCACAAGTCGCACCGTATTCTGGTGCCATGTTACCAATTGTTGCCCTGTCTGCTAGCGATAAATTTTTTAATCCCGATCCATAAAATTCTACAAATTTACCTACAACTCCTTTTGTTCTTAACATTTGTACTATTGTTAAGACTAAGTCAGTTGCTGTGGTTCCCTCTTTTAATTTACCTGTTAATTCAAAGCCAATTACCTCGGGTATTAACATAGAAATAGGTTGTCCTAACATAGCTGCTTCAGCTTCTATGCCTCCTACACCCCAACCTAAAACAGAAAGTCCATTAACCATTGTTGTATGACTGTCAGTTCCAACTAATGTATCTGGATAAGCATAAGTATCTTCTCCAACTCTGTTAGACCAAACTACTTTTGCTAAATATTCCAGATTAACTTGATGGCAAATTCCTGTTCCTGGTGGTACCACATTAAAATTATCAAATGCTTGTTGTCCCCATTTTAAAAATGAGTATCTTTCTCCGTTTCTTGAAAATTCTATTTCAACATTTTTTTTAAATGAGTCTTTGCCTGCGTACTTGTCAACCATTACAGAATGGTCAATTACTAAATCAACTTTTGATAAAGGATTTATTTTGCTTGGATCTTTTTTCTTGGATGCTACAGCATCACGCATAGCTGCAAGATCAGCAACAGCAGGTATTCCAGTATAATCTTGCATAAGAACTCGTGCTGGCGTGTATGCAATTTCTGTTTTTGAACTTTTATTTTTTAACCAATTCTTTAAAGCGATAATTTGATTTTTGTTTACTGCTACTCCATCTTCATTTCTAAGTAAATTTTCTAATAAAACTTTTAATGAGTTAGGAAGTTTGCTAACTCCCTCAAGACCGTTGTTTTCAGCTTCTTTTATATCAAAATATTTGTAAACTTTTTCGCCAATTTTCAGACTTTTTAGTGCATTAAAACTATTTAAATTTTTTTTCATTTGACTAACTGCGTATCCTTTATAAAAAAAGGGTATAATTATCAACTATGAAAAAAAGCAAATTAGAGTGGCAAAAAGAGCTAGATAGTGAACAATATATGATATTGAGGGAAGAAGGTACTGAAAGAGCTGGAAGTAGTGAACTTAATTCAGAAAAAAGAAATGGTGCTTATTATTGTGCTGGTTGTAATACAAAGCTTTTCGATTCAACTATGAAATATGATAGCGGTACAGGATGGCCATCTTTTTTTAAAAGTTTTAAAGATGTTTTTGGAACTAAAACAGATTATTTGATAGGATATGCTCGAACTGAGTATCACTGTGCAAAATGTGGTGGTCATCACGGCCATATATTTGATGACGGACCAGAACCAACAGGAAAAAGATATTGCAATAATGGAAGAGCTTTAATATTTAAGCCAGAGTAATGGAAAAAGAATTTCGAAATATCTCTAATACAGGATTCATGAAGCATAACGGTGGTTTAGTCTTTAGGAAACTATCAGATAGTGAATATGAGTACAAAATCACCTTACAAGATTATCACATGAATTCAGGAGGAGTGACGCACGGAGGATATGTGATGTCAATGTTGGATTCAGGGATGGGTACTGCTGCTCATCAAAATATTGAAGGTGGAGCAGTCACAATATCACTGAATATAAATTTTATAGGTGGTTCAAAACCAGGTGATGAAGTTATTGGATATGCTAAAATAAAAAAGCAAACAAGATCTTTAGTATTCATGTATGGCGAATTAAAATGTAATGAAAAACTTCTAGCTACTGCTGAAGGTATTTGGAAAATCTTAAAATAATATAAATTTTATAAACCTGAGGACCAATTTATTATGGAGTCCGCCAGTTCTCTTTCAGTATTTTCAAAACCATGTCTATGTAATGGCCCACATTCTCTACCAGTAGTTCCCCCGCCATTTATGGTTACTAACTTTTTGCTTTTTGCTTTCAAATTTTTCATGAGCTTAGGTATAGGACTAAAGGGAGTCACTAAACAAGTATCCTTTTTTGGATGAACAATTAAAACATGAGTATTTACACTTTTCTTCAAAATTTTTGTGATTATATGTTTAGAAGATACCTTATTGGAAGTTTTCGTCATAGCTGCAGCGTTTACAATTCCGTCAATTTTTGCTCCATGAATAACCGCAACATTAGAAACTGATGTACCACCTCTGCTATGTCCAACTAAAATGGTCGGTAAATTATTTCTACTTTTTACTATTTTAGAAACTTTTAAAATTTCATCAGCATGTTTTTTGCTAATTCTATAACCGAGTTTCATTGCTTTTCCCTTTTTAGGATTTGGAAAAAAATATAAATTTGCACCAGATTGTTTAAAGATTGATCTTGCTCTTATTAGTGGATTTTTTACTTTACCTAACTTACCGTGTTTTAAACCTGCCCCACCAACAAACATAATTAAATTCACTTTTGAGTTTGGAGACTCAATTGCCTTCATCGGCATATCACTTGTAGGAATATTAATTTTTGTAACCTTGGCATTTACTGGATTGTAAAATAGCAAAATTAAAACAACAATAAAAAAACGCATTTTAAATTAATAACACAAAGAGAATAAATATTTCAACAATTAATTAGAACAATTTAAGCAACTAAGGAATTTTTTAAAAATTTAAAAAGCCAATTAATTCTTCCATAATACATAGTATAAGTTTTGCTTAACATATTTCTAATTTTTTCTGGAGATAAAACATCATGAGAAAAAACTAAATGGTATTGATCGAATTGCTCATACTTTTTAGCAGTTATTTTGTTCTCGAATTCTTTGTAAACTGGTGTTCCTGGATATGGTGTCCAAACACTAAATTGTGAAAATGTTGTATTTAATTTTTTTGCATATTTAATTGTTTTCATTATTGAGTCCTCATTGTCTGTCGGAAAACCAATAATAAACATAGCTGAAATAAGTATGTTATGTTTTTCTAATTCTCTTATTTTTGATAATTGTTCGTCTTTCTTTACAGTAAATCTGCTCGCACTTTTAAGCACTTCCTCAACACCACTTTCAACTCCGACTTTTACAGCTTTTAAGCCTGCTTTTTTTAATATTCTGATTAATTCTGAGTCTAGGATTCTTAAGTGAGTTTCAATAACAAATCTTATATTTAGTTTTCTAGAAATTAGTTCATTACAAAATTCAATAGTATGTTTTTTATTGATTGAGAAAACAGGATCTCTAAAAATAAACATTTTAATATTTAATTTATTTTTCCAATACTCTATCTCATTGACGATATTTCCAGCACTTCTATGTCTCGGCTTACGTCCTTGCTGGAGTGGATATACGCAGTACTTAAAGCATGAATACGGGCATCCCCTTGTGGCCAAAATAGGTAGTGATTTTTCCACACCAAATAATAAACTTGTTTTATTTTTCTTAATTACACCCGTCCAATCTGGGTACGGTAAATCGTCTAATTTAAATTCATGATTAAAAATAATTGTATCGGTAAATTCTATCTGATCTAAGTTTTTATATTTAAGAAAGAAAAATTCTGGCTCTCCAAAAATCACAGAGGCTCCAGCTTCTATATATTTTTTTGGATTGCTTGTAGCAAAAGGACCAATTACAAGAACTTTTTTATTCAACTTTTTTAATTTTTTTATATTTTCACATTCTGTTTCACAACAAACGATTGAAGAAACTAGAACATATAAATCATATTCTTCAAAATGATTTTCTAGAGTCTTAGAATAAATAACTTTATGACCATTATTTTTTAAAACAGACATAGAATAAATTGCAAAAAGAGGTGGCCAATCGTGAACTAATCTAAGAGTTTTTTTTAAAAATTTAGGAATTAAAGTATCGCCAAAATCATTTCCAGTACCGTAACCTCCGCTTGTATCTTTTGAAATTCTATAAGGTACTTTTCTCTGCGGATCTAAAATTAAAATTTTCATAATTAAAACTTACTTGTCTCTTTTCATGTATTTATTACCTAAATTAATTGCTCCAAAATACAACCAGTTTGGTAGTAATTGTATTAATTTCATCAGGTAAGTGAATCCTTTTGGAAAGTGTATCTCGAAACTATTTTTATTAATTATTCCATCATATATTTTTTCAGCAGCATATTCAGATGATTTGATCATTGGCATAGGAAAATCATTTTGGTCTGTCATTGGTGTTTTTATAAAACCAGGGCACACAAGGGAAACGCCTACATTATGAGGTTTAAGTTGAAAATATAAACTTTCGGCAAAGCTATTAAGCGCAGATTTTGAAGCACAATATGCTCCAGCATTTGGTAAACCTCGATATCCAGCTACAGATGAAACAATTGATATGTGACCTTTTTGGTTTGTTTTAAAATATTCATATACAGCATTAATAGAATTAATTGTGCCCATATAATTTACATTATTAATTTCTTTAATTTTTTTTAAATTAAACTGTTTTTCTGAATTTGGGTCGTGAATGCCCGTACAAAAAACTGCAACTTCTATTTCTCCTAAATCTTGTGTTATTTTTGAAAAGGTGCTCAAACATTCATCTGAATTTGTTACGTCTAAACTAAAACTTTTTATACTTGAATTTAAATCTGTAATTTCTTTGAGAAGTTCTTCTCTTCTTGCCGATATTGCTACTTTCCATCCTTTATTTGCAAATTGTATAGCTAGAGACTTTCCAATTCCACTACTTGCTCCCGTTATCCATATTCCACGATTCATATTGGTATATTATAGCAAAAAAAAAGCGTCTTTGAACATATGTCAAAGACGCTTTTAATTTTTAAAGATTATCTAAGTGTTAAAACTTCTTACCAAATGAGATCATAAACATAGTTAGATCTAAGTCAGCTTTGAATGTTTTAGCAGTGTCGTTACCAGCAAGGTTATTACTAGTACCAGTTACATCATCGTATGTAGAGTAATTTACTTCAGCTCTAACAAATGTATCACCAGAAATATCTCTTTCATAACCTAAACCTACTGTGTGGCCCGTTAATGTATCAACATTATCTATAAGACCATCTCCAGATGTGGTTGTAAGTGAGTCAACTTTAAGATCACCTCTTGAAATTCCAGCTTTAGCGAAGATTGTTCCACCTAAAGGAAATTCACCTTCAAGCTTACCGTACAATGTAAAATGTTTTGTAATTTTAATTGTAGCATCAGTAACTGTTCCATCTGCATCAGCAATTTCACTTAAAGGCATGAATGCTATACCAATTGAAAATGGAGAGTCTTCAACTTGTGCTTCTGCGAAAAATTGCACTAAAGGAGCGTTATCATCACCTGACTTTGCAGTCTCAGTTGATCCTTCAGTTATAGTACCACTTGAATCAGCGTTACCATAAGCTAGTGAAGCTCCGATTTTGCCGCCCGCATGAGCAGAGGCTGTTAGAAGTAAAAAAGATATTAAAGTTGTTGTTATTCTTTTAAACATTGTTTACCCTTTTTTATTAATTAATAAAATTTTTAAGAATCTCTTAAAAATCATGTTTTTTATATGCTATTTAATAAATAAAATTAAGTGAAAAATGATAAATATTCTATTTTTTGATAAGTGTGACACTTTTATCACAGCTAAAAAACCCTAATTTTTATACTGTTTTTTTTTACTTCCACACCTGGTTGAGCCTTTTTTCACGCCCACACCCTTCTTTATAAGATTTGTAATGATCAGGATTTTTTTGATAGAAATTTTGATGATAATCTTCAGCTTTAAAGAACTCCTTAAAAGCTAATACATGAGTTTTTATATTATTAGACTTTACATTTAATCTTTTTATAGAATTTTCTACATCAATCTTTTCATCATTATTTTGATAAAAAATAGCTGATAAATAACTTGATCCTAAATCACAAAATTGTCCTCTATCATTAAACGGATCAATATTTTTCCAAAAAAAATCCAATAATTGAGCATAAGAAATTTTATTGCCATCATAAGTAATTTCAACAGCCTCATAATGACCAGTTCCACCACGAGTAACAGATTCATAGGATGGGTTTTTTACTGTTCCACCAGTGTATCCAGATACAACATTTTTTACACCTGGAAGTTTATCAAAGGCTTCTTCCATACACCAAAAACATCCACCTGCAAAAATCGCTTTTTTTTCAATTGCCATACTTATCCTTGGTAATAGGTTAATTAAAAGTAATATTATTACTATTTTTTTATATTTAATACTCATTTCTTTGTTTATATACTTATCTAATATATAAAAAAAAACAAAATGTCGCCTTTAATTAAAATTAAGAATAATGTAACAAGTATCATGATTATGAAGATTTTTTGTTTAATAGCATTATTTTTATTGCTTAACACTAACTTTGTGAAAGCGGGTTCATGTCCGATAATGGTCAAAAAAATTGATAATTTGCTATCACAAACAAAGCAACTTAGTAAAGAACAATTGTCAGAAATTAAAAAATTAAGAGACGAAGGACATAAGGCACATAAAGAGGGTAAACATGCAGACTCAGTCACAGTACTAAAACAAGCATTAAAGTTACTACAAAATTAATTATAAATGTCTTTAAAAATCAACGATACAGCACCAAACTTTATAGCAGAAACCACACATGGTAAAATTAATTTTTACGACTGGTCAGATAACAAATGGGTTGTAATATTTTCTCATCCAAAAAATTTTACACCTGTTTGCACTACAGAGTTAGGTGGTCTTCAAAAAATAAAAGAGTCTTTTACTAAAAGAAACGTAAAAATTTTAGGATTAAGTGTAGATCCAGTTCAAGATCACGAAAAATGGGCAAAGGATATTCAAGATGTAACTGGCTATAAGCCAGACTATCCTTTAATTGGAGATAAAAATTTAGAAATATCTAAGATGTACGGGATGTTGCCAGCTACTGTGTCAGGTGATGCAAATAATAGGACTGCATTAGATAATCAAACTGTTAGAAATGTTTTTATTATAAGTCCAGATAAGAAAATCAAACTTGTTTTGACCTATCCCATGTCTACTGGAAGGAACTTTGACGAAATTATTAGGGTAATTGATTCTTTAAAATTAACCACTTCTCACAAAGTTGCGACCCCGGCTAATTGGAAACAAGGAGATAATGTAATCATTGTTCCAGCTGTGAAAGATGAAGAAGCAAAAAAATTATTTCCATATGGATGGAAGACAGTTAAACCTTATATTAGAGAAGTTAAACAGCAGGATCTAAAAAAATAATGAAAAAGTTTGAAGATTTGATGCAAATATCCAAAGAAATAGAAAATATTTCTGTGGAAGATGCTAAGAAAAAATTAAACGATCCTAATGTTCAGTTTATAGATGTAAGAGATAAAAATTCTTATGAAAAAGGAACTATTGGTAATGCTATTCATCTAGAGAGAGGTTTATTAGAGTTTTTTCTTGCAGAAGGTAGTCCACTAGAGAATCAGTTCTTCAAAAACAACCCCGATAAAGAATATATTGTGTTTTGTGGCCTAGGAGGGCAAAGCACTTTATCCACAAAGACAATGAAGGAAATGGGTCTAAAAAACGTGAAAAATATGACTGGTGGCTACAAAGAGTGGACAGAAAAAAAATAGACAAATTTTAATCAAGACTTGGTCACAATTTAATATTACCTTTTTTTTAAATGAAAAAAGTAAATTTAATAAGACCAGCAGAGGTCGACCCAATAGAGATATCTGAAAAAAAAGATGGTTTTTTTTCTAGAGGTGTTGCTATTATTGTTGGAGCAAATTTGCTTGTCCTACTTATGATATATTTGGTTATTTTTAACGGTTAACAAATATATTTTTATCTCTGACCAGCTCGCTCATTGTAAAAATAGTTTTAATGTATATATAATATTTAGTTAAATGGCATCTAGAACAGAAAGTGATAGTTTTGGAAAAATTAAAGTTCCATCGGATAAATATTGGGGCGCTTCCACTCAGAGGTCTTTAAAGAATTTTAAAATAGGTAAATTCAAAGTTCCAATTGAGCAAATACACTCTATGGCAATAGTTAAAAAAGCTGCTGCCATTATAAATGCAAAATTTGGCGATTTAGAAAATAAAATATCAAGAGCGATAGTAAAAACTTGTGATGAAGTAATTTTAGGTAAGTTAGATGATCATTTTCCGCTTGTTGTTTGGCAAACAGGCTCAGGCACACAAACCAATATGAATCTAAATGAAGTAATAGCCAATAGAGCAAATGAAATTTTAGGCTCTAAATTAGGAACAAAGAAACCAGTTCATCCTAACGATCATGTAAATAAAGCTCAGTCAACTAATGACACTTTCCCCACCGCGATGCATATATCCATTGCTATGATGGCAAATAAAAAATTAATACCGGCCATTACAAAACTTGAAAAAACTTTAGGTAAAAAAGCTAATCAATTTAAAGACATTGTAAAAATAGGAAGAACCCATTTACAAGATGCTACCCCTCTTACATTAGGTCAAGAGTTTTCTGGATATCATATGCAAGTCACGAAATGTCTCGCTAGAATTAAACGAGCTTTAAAAGAAATATATCCCCTTGCCCAAGGCGGAACTGCGGTTGGGACAGGAATTAATACTAAAAAAGGATGGGATAAAAAAATAGCTAAAGAAATATCTAAAATTACAAAATTACCGTTTGAAACAGCAAAAAATAAATTCGAAGCCTTGGCAGCGCATGACTCAATAGTAAATTTCTCTGGTACCCTAAACACAACTGCAGTTGCATTAATGAAAATTGCAAATGATATAAGGTTTTTAGGATCAGGTCCTAGAGCTGGCTATGGTGAATTAATATTACCTGAAAATGAACCCGGTTCTTCAATAATGCCAGGCAAAGTAAATCCAACACAATGTGAGGCGGTAACAATGGTATGTGTCAAAGTTATTGGAAATCATAATGGGATTACTATGGCAGGATCACATGGGCATTTTGAACTTAACGTGTTCAAACCTTTAATAATTCACAACATAATTCAATCAATTGATCTCATCTCTGATTCAGTAAATTGTTTTATTAACAGTTGTTTAAATGGAATTAAAGCAGATAAAAAAAAGATAGATAAATATTTAAAAGAGTCATTAATGCTTGTTACAGCACTATCTCCAATTATAGGTTATGACAATGCAAGTAAAATTGCAAAGAGCGCGCATAAAAACGGAACAACCCTAAGATTTGAATCTTTGAAAAGTGGGTTGATTAGTGAAAAAACATTTAACAAAGTAATGAATCCAAAAAAAATGACTAGGCCAAGTTAATAAAGTTCAAAAAATTTAGGTAAATTAAAGAAATTTATTAATTTTCCTTCTAATATCTTTTCATTAAACCTCTTATTTAAATTTATAAGTTTATTTCCTTCATAAATAATTTGTTTATCTACATAAGGATTTGAGGCAGTAAAGTAATTTGTTTCATTTCTTTCAATGTTAATTTTTTCCTTATTTAAATTCAAATATCCTGAGGATTTAATATTAAAAACTTCTTTATCAATAATTTTGCTCTGAATGTTTTTATCTATTGATAAATTGTTAATTATTTTTTTATAATTATTTGTTGAAAACTCAGTTTTATAGAAAAATAATTTATCTTTTTCAAATTTTAATATTTTACCACTAATTTTTAATTTATTTGAAATTGAGCTCAATATAAAATTATCTAATATAATATCGCCTGCTAAAAATTTAATATCAATAAAAACTTTATTGAATATTTTATTTTTAAATTTTGTGTTAGGAATTTCTATCAGAATATTTCCATTAAAATATTTAGCTAATTCAAATATATCGTATTTAACAATATTAACAATATCTGATGTTTCTATTTTATCGAACCTTGTTTTTTTTAATTTAAAATTTATAACTGGATTTTTTCTATTTTTATAATCAAAATTAAAATTAAAATTACCGTTGAATAGCTTTGATGAGAGCTCTGAATTTTTACTAAATATTAGACCGTTTTTTTGTATAAAATCACCTTTTATTAAAATATTTTGCAAACCTGGCAATAATAATTTATCATCATAAGATAGTGTTACATTATTAATTCCTTTATTAAGTATTATTTTTGTTTTTAAATTTAAAGCTTTAGATTTAATTTGTATTTGGTTTTTCTTAAAATTCAAAATAAATGGTATTTCTTCGTAAATACCCTCTAATTTTAATTTTGTTATATAATAATTCTTAATATAAATAGATGAATTTGCATTTGAAATAATAATATTTTTATTATTACGTAATAATTTTATATTAATATTTTCAAATTTGATTTTTATTTTAAGATTATTAAATGAATTTAGATCTTTAAAATTATTTATTTGGATTGGAAATTGACCATTTTTAAAAGTAATTTCTTTAGTTTTAAATGTTTTTATAAATAAATAATGAGGTCGTATTATAATTATTGTAGATTCTATTCTACTTTTAGTTTCAATATCATCACCAAGCTCCATATCCTCGATTACAATTGATGGTAGTGGAAAAAGTCTATAATGGATGTTACCATTTATTGAAACTTTTTTATTAACATTTGTCTCAATGAGCATTTCTAGATTAGATTTTAAGTGGTTTAAATTCAGTATTAGTGGGGATAAAATATAAATTATTAGGACTAAAAAAAAAAATCCAGTTATAAGTACTTTTTTCTTTGAAAATTTAAGCATTATTTAATTATTTTTATTTATATTTGTTATAAAGGTTAGGCATGAATAACAATTATTTAAATTCTCTAAATAATCAACAAAAAACCGCTGTAAATTGTTTTGATGGACCTTTATTAATATTAGCAGGAGCTGGCTCGGGTAAAACAAAAGTACTTACAACTCGCGTTGCTAATTTAATATATAATAAAAAATGTTTTGGACAACAGATTTTGTGTGTAACTTTCACAAATAAAGCTGCGAATGAAATGAGGGAAAGAGTAAATAAATTAGTCAATACTAAATCAAATGCAATTCCCTGGTTAGGTACTTTTCACTCTTTAAGTAATAAAATTTTGAGAAAACATGCCGAGGCTGTCAATTTAAAACCAAATTTTACAATTTTAGATACCTTAGATCAGCTTAAATTAATAAGAAATATATTAGAAAGCGAAAATATCGACATAAAACAAAATTCACCAAAACTAATCCTTTATAATATTGATCGATGGAAGAACCTTGGATTAACCCCAGAAGAGGTTACTGTAAATAAGTCACAAATTGAAAAAGTAATGAGTCTTAAAATTTACAAAATTTATCAACAAAAACTTGTTGTTATGAATTGTGCAGATTTTGGTGATTTGATTTTACATTGCGTAACAATTTTTAAAAAATATGAAAATATTAAAAAATTATATCAAACAAATTTTAAATACATTTTAGTAGATGAATTTCAAGATACTAATTATATACAAAATTTATGGCTTAAATTACTTATTAATGATAATCAAAATATATGCGTGGTTGGTGATGATGATCAATCAATTTATAGCTGGAGAGGAGCAGAAATAAAAAACATTCTAGGTTTTGATAAAAATTTTAATAATACAAAAATTATAAAACTTGAACAAAATTATAGATCTACTAAAAATATTTTATCTGCAGCTTCATCTTTAATTGCAAATAATGGAAATAGACATCCAAAAAAACTATGGTCAGAATTCGATGATGGCGAAAAAATACAAATTCAGTCATTCTCAGATGGCTTACAAGAAGCAATATTTGTGTCTGATCAAATTGAAAAAGAATTAATTAAAAATTACGATTTGAATAATATTTCTATATTGGTTAGAGCAGCATTCCAGACAAGGGAATTCGAGGAGAGGTTTATTCGAATTGGTTTGCCTTATAGGATCATAGGTGGATTAAAATTTTATGAAAGATCTGAAATAAAAGATGCAGTTAGTTATTTAAGGCTTATAAAACATACTACAGATGATTTAGCCTTTGAAAGAATTATAAATCAACCAAAAAGATCTATTGGTGAAAGTTCTGTAAAAAAAATTCATGAGATGGCTAGATCTAAACAAATATCACTATTTGATGCCAGTTTACAAATGATAAAAGAAAAATTATTTAAGCCAAAGACTGAAGCTAGTGTAAACAATTTTGTGAGTAATATTTTAACATGGAAAAAAATATCAAAAGACTTAGACCACGTAACACTTCTTGAAAGAGTATTAGACGAATCTGGTTATACAGAAATGTTAATAAAAGAAAAAAGTCCAGAATCAGAAAGTAGATTAGAGAATTTAAAAGAACTCAGATCTTCAATGAAAATTTATGGAAATTTAGACGAATTTTTAGAAAATATCTCGCTTCAAACATCCCTAGATGAAGAATGGGATGGCGACAAAATAAATATTATGACTGTTCATGCAGCAAAAGGTTTAGAATTTGAGGTAGTTTTTTTACCAGGTTTAGAAGAAGGTTTGTTTCCACATCAAAAATCAATTGATGAAAAAGGTTTTGAGGCTGTAGAGGAAGAGCGAAGGCTTGCATATGTTGCAATGACAAGAGCAAAAACTAGACTGTTCATATCATTTGCCAACAATAGAAAATATTTCGGCAATAAATCTGGGGATGATTGGATGCCATCTATGCCCTCAAGATTTATTGACGAAATAGACAAAAATTACGTAGAGATAACAGATAACATATTAAATGAAGATAATGATTTTGAATTTAGTCAGGATATTCAAATATCAAATAGTAAAAATAGCCCTGGCTGGTTAAGAATGAAGAGAAATATTGAAAGTAATCAGCGAGTTAGATCCATAAATTTTAATGAAAATTTTACAAGTTTCACAGTAGGGGAAGGTGTAAAACATGAAGGTTTTGGAGTAGGAAAAATTATTCATATAGAAGGAAACAAACTTTTAATAAACTTTAAAAACTATGGAGAAAAAAAGGTAATTGATAAGTTTGTTATAAAATTAAGTGCAGATTAAAATTAAAAGTATAAGAAATTTCTTATTTAGAAATAAAATATATGGTTATTTAATTACAAAAAATGATGAATATTTTAAGCCACCTGATAATTTAAATTTAGATATACTTAGGAAACTTACTGATTTTACAGGTTCATTTGGAATAGCTATCATAACACAGGATCAAAACTATCTATTTGTAGATGGTAGGTATACTACCCAAGCTCAAAAGGAGTCTGGTAGAAAATTTAAGATTATTAAGATTGATCTGCTTAAAAAATTTATAGATAATAAATTCAAAAAAAATAAAAATATTGCATATGATGATAGGTTTTTTCAATTAAATTTTATTAATCGTTTTTACAAGGGTAAGAGTAACTTCGTTCCACACCCTTTTTCACTACCTAATTTGAAGAATTCAAATAAAACTGAAGTATTTGAATTCGATAAAAAATATCATGGCTTAAATTTTGATAAAAAATTTAAAAAGATTAAAAATTTAATTAAACTTAATAATGATGAGGCGCTATTAATTTCCAGTAGTGAGAATATATGTTGGTTATCTAATTTAAGATCGAAAAATGTTTATAATCCAATAATAAAGTCAAAAGCAATATTAAAAAAAAATCAGTTGTTTATTTATTGTAATATAAAAAACATAAAAAAAAGCTCAAGAATTAATAAAAAAATACGATTATTAGATGAAAATAAAATATTCTCAGATATCAAATATTTTAAAAAGATTTATTTAGATCAAAACACGGTTTCTGTAAACTTTGTAAACAAATTAAAAAAAATGCAAGTGCTGATTAAGACTATAGAAGATCCGATATATTTTTTAAAGTCAATAAAAAATAAAGTTGAAATTAAAAATTTAATTAAAGCTCAAATTTATGACGGTGTTGCTTTGATAAAATTAATGTTTTGGATAAAAAATAATATAAATAAAAGAAAAATTTCAGAAATTGATGTGCAAAATAAATTAGAAATTATAAAAAATTCAAATAAAAATTATATTTCACCTAGTTTTGAAACAATATCTGCTTTCGGAGCTAATGGCGCATTAATTCATTATAATGCTAAAAATGTTAAGAAGAAAACATTTCTAAAAAAAAATAATTTTTATTTATTAGACTCTGGATCTCAATATTATAATGGAACGACTGATGTAACTAGAACAATTAAATTAGGCAAAATTTCTAAATTTCAAAAAAATATTTATACTTATGTTTTAAAAAGTCATATTGCGGTGAATAATTATAAATTAACAGATAAAACTACGGGACACAATGTAGATATAGAAGCAAGATTTTTAATGAAAAAAATGGCTAAAAATTACAATCATGGTACAGGTCATGGCATTGGCTTTTTTCTAAATGTTCATGAAAATCCACCTAATATTTCATTGAATAGTAAGTCAAAATTTTATGAAGGACAAGTTATGTCTAATGAACCTGGATACTACAAAGCAAATCACTTCGGTATAAGATTAGAGAACATGATGATAGTTAAAAAAGAAAAAGGAAAAAAATTTTTTGATAATTTAACATTAGTACCTTTTGATAAAAATAGCCTTAATAACAATTTATTATCCAAAAGTGAAATACAATGGATAAATAATTATCATAAAAAGGTTTTTAAAAAACTAAACGAATTTTTGCCATTAAAAGAGAGAAAATATTTACAAAATCTTTGTTCAAAGATTTAACATTTCATACCAGGCTTTTTCGGTTAAAATTAACACCTTATTTTGTTTGGCTTTTTCAATTTTTTTTATTGTGGGTTTGCTGTCTCCTACAATCAAATAATTAAGTTTTTTACTAGGTGATCCTAAAATTTTTCCTCCATTTTCTTCAATAATATTTTTTGCCTCTGGCCTACTCATTCTTGCAAGACCACCTGTTAACATAAAAGTTTTTCCAACAAATTTTCCATTTTTAATTGATTTAAAATCAGTAATTCTTAAGACTCTAATTAGTTCAGATACAGCTTTCATATTAGATTGGTTTCTAAAAAAATTCTGAATTGAATTAATTTGAGTCTCGCCAACGCCATCTAGATCAATTAAACTTTTAATAACTAAATCCCTATTTTTTTTATCAAATATTTTAGAAAAATTTTTAATATTTAAAAAGTAATTAGCTAAAATTTTTGCATTTTCTTGTCCAATATGTCTAATTCCAATAGAAAATATAAATTTTTCTAATGTTATATCTCTTGATTTATTGATCGCTAATTTTAAGTTATTAACTGATTGAGATCCAAAACCATCTAAATCTTCAATTTTTTTATAATCTAAATTAAAGATATCGTGTGGAAGTCTTACAAGATTTAGTTCCCAAAATTTCTCAATCACTTTTTTACCTAAACCATCAATATTTAAGGCATCTTTAGAAATAAAATGCTTTATTTTCTCTATAGTAATTTTTTCACATTCAAAACCCTCACTGGTACATCTTGCTACTGCATCAAATTTTTTTGTTATATCATTATATTCTTTTTTTACCATTGAACCGCATGAAGGACATTTTTTTGGAAATACAAATTGTTTTGAATTTTTTGCTCTTTTTTTGATATCGACTGATAAAACATTTGGTATAACATCGCCAGCTCTTTGTACACAAACAGTATCGCCTATTCTAATATCTTTCCTTTTTATTTCATCTTCATTATGTAGCGAGGCATTGGAAACTACAACACCACCAACAGTTATAGGTTTTAATTTTGCTACAGGAGTCAAAGCTCCCGTTCTTCCAACTTGTATTTCAATATCATTGATTATAGAAAATCCTTTTTCAGCTGAAAATTTATGAGCAATTGCCCATCTAGGAACACTAGACAAGTTTCCTAGTCTTTTCTGTAATTCAAAACTATTAACTTTATATACGATTCCATCAATATCATAATCTAACTCTGATCTCTTCTTTTCAATTTCTTCATGGTTTTTAATTAATTTTTCTAAATTTGTAAAAGTTTTTGACAGTGGATTAATTTTAAAACCCTTATTTTTCATTAAGTTTATAAATTCACTTTGTGTTTTGCAAATAACCTGTCCTTGTTGCGTAGTTCCATAACAAAAAAAGTTTAAAGGAATTTTCTTTGTATTATTCGAGTCTTTTTGTCTCAATGATCCTGATGCAGCATTTCTGGGGTTAGAAAAATTATCCTTTATTTTCTGATATTCGCTTTTAGGTATATAAACTTCTCCTCTTATTTCAAAATTATTAAGAAGATCTTGTGATGATATTTTTTTTGGAATACTTTTTATAGTTGCTAAATTTTCAGTTATATCCTCTCCATAAAAACCATCTCCACGGGATAGACCCTGAACGAATATTCCATTTTTATATCTTAGTGCAGCTGAAATACCGTCTATTTTTGGTTCTGCAATAACTTCAATTTCTTTATTATTTGAATAATTTAAAAAATTTCTTATTTTTTTAAAAAAATCTTCTATATTCTTTTTTGAAGTTCCATTACTTAGTGATAACATTTTTTCTGAATGTTGTACTTTTGAAAATTTTGATGAAGGTTTATAACCTACATTATTATCTACTGTTTTAACCTTAAGATTGTTTATTTGTTCAAATATCAATAATTCAGATTTTAAAGTATCAAATTTCTCGTCGCTTATTTTTGGCCTATTAAGATCATAATAAAGTTTATTATGAAAGTTATATTCTTTTAATTTAATTTTATATTCTTTGAGATTCTTGATCATTTAACAAGAAAGAAGTTTTTAATTTTTTTCCTCATACTTAAAAATCTATTTGATTTTTTTTCTTTTACAATTTTTTCTCCAAATTTTTTGTCACTTACAATATTATAGGATTTTTTATACCAATCGCTTTCATTTGAATTATAACCTAAGATTGAAGCATATTTTTTTGCTACTTTTATATTTCCTAATCTATAATTTATTTCCACAATTCTATGTAAAGCTTCATCTATATAAATTGTATCTGAATAATTTTTAATGATATTGTTTAATTTTATTAATGCAGCCATCCATTTGTACCTATCTATATAATATCTGGCAATGTACATTTCTTTTGCAGCGAGTTGTTCTTTTATTAAGTCAATCTTATATTTTGCATCAAATGCATAGTCCGTTTTAGGGTATTTTTTTATGATTTTTTCAAATTGTCTCAAAGCTAATTTTGTATTTCTTTGATCCCTGCTCGCATCATTAATTCGATCATAAAAATTTAATCCGACTAAATACTCAGCATAATCATAGTTTTGGTGATTAGGATAAAATTTTTTAAATTTTTGAATATTTTGTAATGACTCCAAATGTTTGCCAGAGTCATAATAAATATATGAAATCATTAAAAGAGATTTTGGTCCATAGTTTAGATGAGAAAAGTTCAATTCAATTTTCTCAAAAAGATCTAGAGCTTCATTATATTTTCCATTTTGATAAAAATTAAATGCATTTATATAGAGTTTTTTTGGATTATCTATCTGCTCTTCTGTATATGTAATTTGTTTATTATTAGAACAGGAAAAAATAAAAATTGTTAATAAAAAATAAAAAAAATATTTTATAGCATTAAATAATTTCATAGTTTGCTTTTCTCTTGAAAATTTCTTTTAATAATCTGGATGTCATGTCATGTCCACTTTGATAACCTTTAATTTTGCCAAAAATTTTGTATCCACTAAGATAAATATCTCCGACACAATCTAAAATCTTATGTCTAACAAACTCATCTGTATATCTTAAACCACCTTGATTCAATACTTTTTCTCCAGAAACTATAATAGCATTTTCCAAAGAGCCGCCTCTACCAAGTCCCATGGCAAAAATTTTTTCTAAATCTTCTTGTAAACAAAATGTTCTGCAATCATATATTTTTAGAAAGTGCTCTTTAGAATGAATATAACTAAATTCCTGGTTTCCAATAATTTTATTTTTATAATTTAGTTTTAGCTTTATTTCTAATTCATTATTTTTATTTGGTTCAATTTCAATAATTTTATCATTATTTATTACTTTAATTTTTTTTTTTATTTTTAAAACTCTTGCGATTTTTTTTTGATTTAATACCCCAATTTTTTTTATTTCATCAACAAAAGTTTTTGCACTACCATCCATAATTGGTATTTCAGATGAATTTATTCTTATTAATATATTGGTAATACCCAAAGCACTTAGAGAAAACATTAAATGTTCAATCGTACTTATTTCTATTTTTTTATTTTTTATTTTTGTACATAAATTTGCTGAACTTAAATATTTCCAATTAGCTTTAATTTTATGCACTTGGTTTGAATTTATAGAATTAAATACTATTCCTTGATTTTCTTTTAATGGCAGCAATTCAATTTTTGAGGGCTGGCCACTATGTAAACCAATTCCAGTAAAAGAAATTTTTTTTTTTATTGTTTTTTGTAATGAATTCACTGGGACAGATTTAATTGAATATATAAATCAATCTACACAACTTTTATTACAAATTACAAAATTAAGAAAATATCTCGTATAATTTCTCAAAAAAACCTTTGTTTTTTTTCTTAAAACTAATTATCTCTTTGTTAAACTTAAAAAAAACCAGTTTAGTTATTCCCAAACAGACCATGTAATCAGAAAAAACATTGAATTTTGTGTCTTTTATTGGAAATGATTGCTTTGCTAAAGTCACATCACAATTAAAAAAATTTATCATTTTATCTATCAAACCTTTGAGGTTTGATCCGCCACCGGAAATTATTATTTTACGACAACCCTTATCAAATATTTTTGAATAAAGTATTTCTTTTTTTATCATTTCTAATTTTTCTTCAAAACGAGCATAAATAACCTGACTTAACATGTCATTTGAAATTTTTAACAAGTTATTATCCTTATCTTTAAAATCTAGAATTTTTGAAGAATTATTTAGACCAACATCAATTTTAATTTTTTCAGCGAGCACATAATTAAAATTAAATGCCTTTGAAATGTCATTTGTTATATGCCAAGATCCAACGGGTAAAATATGAGAATGTATTAAGTTGCCTTTATCAAAAATTGCAACAGAAGTTTTATCATAACCAAAATCAATATGAACAAAACCTTTCTCAAATTCTTCTTGATCTGAAGATAAAATTGCTGATACAAAAGGAGAATACAAAAATTTTTCAACTGATAAATGACATTTCTCAAAAACGCTTTTATAATTTTCTATTAAATTATTATCAATAGATACAATTCCTACTTCAGATTCTAAGCTTTCAGCTTTAAGATTTGTTGGATTTTCTACAATATTATTTTTATCAAGCTTAAAACAAGAATTAAATAAATGAATTATTTTTTGATTTTTATTATTTAGTTGAAAAATATTTACGGCGTTATTAATTAAATTTTGAACATCTTTTTCATAGTCAATCTTGTAAGAGCCTATATTTCTAGTCTGACACAAGCCATATTGTTTAAACTGAGTTGAATTAATGGATACATATAATTTTTGTATTTCTGATTTTATTTCGTCTTCAGCTTGTCCAACACATGTATTAATTATGGGAATTAATTTATCAATATTTACTACGTTACCTTTTTTAATACCTTGAGTGTGCACCGTTTTTTTTGAATGAACATTTATAAAATTTTTTTCATCGATTGAAGTAATTAAAAATTTAGTTTTATATGTACCAATATCTAATGCACCTATTAATTCATTTTTACTCATTTTTAGTTATAACTATTCTATTCTTTATCCTCATATCTAATATTTTAATATCTTTTTTTTGTTTCAGGATTTTGTAAGCTAAAGATAATTGTTGATCAAGGTTATGTCTCCCTAGTTGTATTTTAACTTCATCTATAAACAAATCCCATCGTTTTGAGTCCAGAAACTTTATATGTCTAATTTTATTACTTAATTTGGGATGATTATTTAATGATGAAAAAATATTTTCTAAATTTTTTTTACTATAATCCCCTGATAAAAATGGTATTCCTGTTTTATCTGTAATTTTTGTTTTTGTTTTTACTAAATTAGAGTTTAAAAAAAAGTAGTTATTATTATATTTATAATAAGCAATGGGTTGTATTTCATCTATAAAAATTAATATTTGATTTGGATATTTTTTTTTTATTTTGTAATTATTTACCCAATAACTTTTAAATAATAAATTATTTAAATGATGATAATTAAAAGATAAAAGGCTTTTTTCATTTAAATAATTTGATACTTGATTTTTTACTTCAATTTCTAGTAAATTTGAGTTTTTAAAAACTATTTTTTCAATCCTAAAAATTTTAAAAATATCTTTGTCGGTATTGTAGGTTGTTAATAAGATAAAAAATAAAAATAATAGTATTAATTTTTTTTTCTTACTTTTTAATAGAAGCATCTTTTAACAATTGAGTAATTAAATTTAAAAAATTTAAACCTTCGTACTCTGCTATTTCAGGCACTAAAGACAACTTGGTCATGCCTGGTTGAGTATTAGTTTCTAGAATGTAAATTTTTCCATCTCTCATTATTCGAAAATCAGATCTTGTAACTCCTCTACATCCAATAATTTTATGAGCTTTAAGTGACAAAAAGTTAACTTTTTTGTATATTTTTTTTTTAAGTTTAGCAGGCATAATATGTTGCGTTTTAGCTTTTGAACTGTATTTGGCTTTATAATCATAAAATTCTCTTTTTGGTTTTATTTCAATTGCTCCTAAGGATTTGTTATTTAAAACTGCAGCTTGTACCTCTTTTCCAATGATAAACTCTTCTTGTATTAAAATTTTGAATTTTTTTAACAAGGTATTTATTTGTACTAAATTTTTATAATTTAAATTATCATAAATTTTCACTCCTACACTTGAGCCTTCATTAATAGGTTTAATTACAAATTTTTTTTTTGATATTATGTTTTGTAAGTCTTTGATTTTTTTAATAATTTTATATTTAGGTGTTAAAATACTATTTTTTATAAATATTTTTTTAGATAAAACCTTATCCATAGCGATTCTAGAAGCATTAGGTCCAGAATGTGTATAGGGAATCTTTAACTTTTCAAAAATCTTTTGTATTTGTCCATCTTCACCAAACTTGCCATGCAAACAATTAAAAATTATATCCGGCTTAAATTTTTTAATTTTTTTTATTATGTTGTCTTGTGGATCATATTTTATCACATTAAATTTATTTTCTTTTAAAATATTGAAACATGCTTTACCAGTTTGAATACTAATATCTCTTTCTTTTGATCTACCGCCTAAAACAACTAATATTTTTTTATTATTTATCACCTATAACCTTTATCTCTAAGCGAAGTTTTATATTGTATTTTATTTTTACCTTTTCAATGGTTTGGGAAATCAATTTTTCAATATTTTTTGACTCTGCATTCAAAGAATTATCTATAAAATTGCAATGTTTATCAGAAAATTTAGCTCCATTAAAATTTAATTTATCACATCCTGCTCCCTTAATAAGCTCCCAAGCCTTAACTTTGTTTGATGGATTTAAAAAAGTACTGCCACTTGTTTTTATTTTTTCTGGCTGTGAATTTGTTTTTTTTTTTATAAAATTATTCATTTTATGTTTAACATTATCGTAACTTGACTTTTTTATTTTGAATTTAATCTGAGTAATGACAAAGTTTTTTGGAATATTTGTTTTTCTATATTTAAACTTTAACTTATTAATAGGAATAATTTTTTTAAATCCATTAAAGTTATATCCAATAATCTCATGAATTATTTGAGAAAATTCATGTTCGAAGCATCCTGCGTTCATTATAACACCTCCTGCAAGATTACCTGGTATACATGATAAGAATTCAAATCCAGTAATATTATTTTTTAATGCAAAATAACTTAGTTCTTTTTTAAGGGATGCAGCTCCACAAACTAAATACTTCTTATCACTTGAATAATTGATACCTCTAAATTTACTACTTAACTTTATGAGTTTACCGCTGAAGCCTTTATCCCTGAATAAAATATTTGAGCCAGAACCAAGTACAAAAAAATTTTTCTTATTTTTGTTTTTTAAATAATTGGACAAATGCAATTCACTTTCAGCGATAAAAACATTACTTGCGAGTCCACCAGTTCCTATCCAACAATATTTTTTCAAATCTAAATTTTTTATATTACTAACTTGCTGATACATACTTTTGATAATTTTTTGATATATTTTTCATCCATGAACTTATAGTACCTGCTCCCATCCCGATAACTATTTCATTTGCTTTCAAGTTGTTTTTTAAAAATAATTCAATATCTTTAGCAGATTTTACTATAATTACATTTTTTTCAGAATTCTTAATGATATCTTTTGCAAGTTTATCTTGAGTTAAACTATTTTTTTTTTCACCAGCTGCATAAATAGGGCAAAGCAACACTAGATCTGAATTAGTGAAACTTTTTGTAAAATCGTTATATAAATATTTGATTCTTGAGTATCTATGTGGCTGAAAGATAGAAATAATTTTTCTATTTTTAAAATTCGATTTGCAAGCCTTTAAAACTGCTTGGATTTCAGTTGGATGATGCGCATAATCATCAAAAATTTTAATACTTCTTAAATTTAAAAGTTGTGTCATCCTTCTTTGTACACCTTTAAATTCTTTTAAAGATTTTTTTATAGAATTAATATTTATTCCTATCGACAACGCAAGTGCAATACTAGCTGTTGCATTAAGAACATTATGAATTCCAATTAAATTAATTATAAATTTTTTTATTGTAATTTTTTTTTTCTTTTGTGATATTTTCAAGTCAAAACTCATACCCATATCTTTATTTTTTACATTTATGATTTGAAAATCTGATACTTTATTAAAGCCGTAAGTTAATATATTTTTACTTTTATTTTTATTTGCAATTTTTAACAATTTTTTATCGTCAGAACAGACTATTGATTTTCCAAGCAAAGCAGTTGACTGTATGAATCTTTCAAATTGTGAAGTTAAATTAAACATATTTTTATAATAATCCATATGTTCACAGTCAATATTACTTACTATAGAGAAAAGTTTTTTAAATTCTAAAAAACTCCCATCTGACTCATCTGCTTCAACAACTGCCCAGTCATCTTTACCCAATTTAGCATTTGTATTTATTGAATTAAGAATTCCCCCATTTATAATAGTAGGATTAAATTTTGAATCATTCAAAATTGTGGAAACTAGCGAAGTAATAGTTGTTTTTCCGTGAGATCCCGTAATTACAATATTTTTTTTTAATGAAAGCAAGTGTGCTAACATTTCTGCTCTTTTTAAAATTAATATTTTATTTTTTTTTGCAGCTACCAATTCTCTATTATTTTTTTTTATTGCTGAAGAAATCACTAATATTTTAACCTTATTTACGTTTTTTTCTTTATGGGAAAAATAAATTTTGATTTTATTTTTTTTTAATCTCTCTGTATTTTTACTCTTACTTACATCTGTACCCTGAACAGTATAACCTAAATTTTTCATTATTAGCGCAATACCACTCATACCTATTCCGCCGATACCGACAAAATGAATAATGTCATTTTTATTTATATTAAAATTCATATTTTATTAATAAAATTTGTGAACACTTTTAAGCTATCAAATTTGTGTAAATTTTGTAAATTATTTGATTTTTGTTTAATATCATCTTGTTTCGATGTTAAAAAGTTTTTTAAAGTAAGATACAAATTTTTTTCTATATGAATGTCTTGGTTTATTAAATAAGCACACTCGTTATCTGCGTAATATTTAGCATTTAGATATTGATGATTATCTAATGATGATGGTAATGGAATGGTAATAAATGGAATTCCAATAATGCTTAACTCCGCCAAAGTAGAAGATCCTGCTCTACAAATTACTAAATTAGTTTTTTCATAAAATTTTTCTATGTTGGGCTCAAATGAAAAAATTTCATATTTGAAATTGAAGCTATTAGTAAATTTAGAATAATTACTTTTTAAAAAATCAATATCATTTTCATTACATTGATGAAAAATATTAATTTTATACTTTTCATTTAGTAATTTCCCTAAAACTTCAGGTACTACTTTTGAAAAAATTTTTGCACCTTGACTACCTCCAAGTATCATTAAATTAAAAAAATTATTTAAATTCTGTGGGATAAAATATGAAATTTTAAAAAAATTTTTTCTCACTAATTGACCAATAAATTCTGTTTTAAAAAAATTTTCATTTTTTAAACCAATTGGTAATTTGTAACCAGTAAAAATTTTTAATGCAGATTTTGAAAAAAATTTATTTACTCTCCCCATTACCGAATTAGTTTCATAAATAATGTATTTAATTTTCAAAATTTTACTAATAGCTAATACTGAAAAGGATACATAACCCCCGCACCCTATTACCAAATCTGGTTTGAATTTTTTTAATATACAGAAAGATTGGATAGAAGATTTTAAAATTAAAAATATATTTAATATTTTTTTTATTATATTTTTATCTTTATATGGACTAGATGCGTCTATTATTTTAAAATTAATATTTAAATTTTTTATATAATTTTCCACTCTATTATCTGTAACCAATAGAATGCTGTTACCACTTACTTCTAAACCTTTATATAAAGATACCATTGGAAAAATATGACCACCGGTACCACCTGCAGCTAACAAAACTTTTTTCATATTCTTTTCCTGGTTAAGTTTAATATTAAACCAAATATTATTAATGAACTAATTAAGGATGAACCTCCATAACTAAATAGTGGAAAAGTTATACCTGTGGTTGGAAGAATATTTATAGTTACTCCTAAATTTATTAACGTTTGCAATAAAATAGCACTTATTAAACCTATTAATGCAATTTTTCTGAACTTGTCGTTATTATTTTGTGAAATAGAAAATACTCTTAATGCCAAAATTAAAAAAACTATAATTATTAAAATAATCGCGGCAATTCCGAATTCTTCTGCTATCACTGCTAAAACATAATCAGTATGAGCCTCTGGAACATTAGATTTTAAATTTCCCTCACCTATACCTTGTCCAAAAAAACCTCCATTTTTAATTGCATTTAATGCCTTTTGGGATTGAAAACTTGTTGTAGAAGAATTTATCCAAACATCTAATCTGCTAAATATATATAAAAATTTATCTTTGAAAATAAATAAAGCTGAAATCATTATTGAAACTGAGAATATAGATATTAAAAAAATTAAAATAAAGTTAATTCCGGAAATAAACATCAATATAAACCATATTATTAAAAGTATTAACGATTGGCTATAATCTGGTTGTGAAATTAAGAAAAATACTAAAAAGAAAGTAATTAATCCAGAAAAAAAATATTTAATTTTCTTTACATTTTCATCACAAATAAACTTGGATATATATAAAATATAAAATGGCTTAATAAATTCTACTGGTTGAATTCTAAAATTTTTGATTTCAATCCATCTTTTTGCACCTTTAACCTCTATGCCAAAAAAAAATACTGAAATTAACAAAATAGATGTTATTAAAAAAAAAATATTACTATAGGTTTTTAAAAATTGATCATTAAATATAGAAAAAATTATTAATCCCAATATACCTAGAGTCATAAAAATTAAATGTTTCTTAAACAATATAGAGCTATCATTATATAATTTTGTGGATGCAATACTGTATGTAGATACGTATGAGAAAAAAATACTAATGACTATTAATACAAGTAGAGAAATAACTATCAATTTATCTAAGCTTCTCCACCATATTGCTAAAAAATTTGTACTATATCTACTAAATAGCATTTATTAATTTTTTAAATTGATTACCTCTAACCTCAAAATTTTTATATTGATCATAAGATGCTGCTCCAGGACTTAATAAAACAGTAAATTTAGTTTTATCTTTATCTAAATTATTTAAGTACTTTTTTTTTACATATTTAATTGCTAGATTCATTTTTTTACAATATTTATGATTAATTTTATATTTTTTGAATTTGTTTTTTAGAAAATTAGATTTATTTCCTATAATTAAGATTTCATATATAGTATTTTTCTCTTTTTTTAGATTCCATTTATCTCCCTTTTTTAAAAGTCCTCCACAAATTAAAATAATATTATTATATTTTAATAAAGAGTATTTTAACGATGCTAAATTTGTGGACTTTGAGTCATTTACAAAAATTAAATTATTTTTTTTCTTACATAGCTCATTTCTATGAGGCAATTGGTAATCTTTTTCACTAAAATTAAAATTTATAACACCGTAATCTGATAGTAATTTTTTCAAGAAAAATTTTTTTTTACTTACATTATTTTTAAATCTCGCGCATCTCAAATATTTTCTAGATAATTTCTCATAAAGTTTGTTTGAGCTAAAATCATTGATCAAACAATTTTTTTTACATTCTACAAAATTAAATATTTTTAATTTTGTTTTTATATATTTCATCAAAGTTTTATGTCTATCTAAATGATCGGGTGAAATATTTAATATAATGGCTTTGTTTAATTTTATAATTTTTGAGTAGTCTATTTGGTAAGAGGAAAGTTCTATTATAAAAATTGTATTTTTATAATTTATATTATTTAATACTGGAGTACCATAATTTCCAACAATTACAGATTTAACCTTATTTTTTTTAAGAATTTTAAATAACAATTTACAGTATGAAGATTTGCCATTAGTTCCGGTGACACCTATTATTTTATTTGTGTGATGAAGATGTGTCGAAAAAATATCTAAATCCGTAAATATTTTTTCTTTATTTTTTTTAAAAAAATTTGAATATTTATGATTATAAATATTTATACCGGGACTTAAAAATATAAAATCTGGTTTATAATGAATTATATTTTTTAGATAATATGTATTTCTTAATTTTTTCTTATCATCAGAAATTTTTATATTTGCTATAATTTTTTTTTTTATAAAGAAATTTTTTAATGACATACCTGTTTTGCCATACCCATATATTAAAATATTTTTTTCATTAAAATCTGATAAAGCAAGCATTATCTTAGTTTTAAAGTTGATAATGCTATTAGAACTAAAATTATTGAAATAATCCAAAATCTAATGACAATAGTTGATTCTGCCCACCCTTTTTTTTCAAAATGATGATGGAGAGGCGCCATTTTAAAAACTCTTTTCCCAAAGAACTTAAATGAAAATACTTGAATAATAACCGATAGAGCTTCTAACACAAATAGCCCTCCAGCAATAAATAAAGCAATTTCATGTTTTGTTATTAAACTCACAGTTCCTAATAACCCGCCCAATGCTAATGAACCTGTATCACCCATGAAAATTTTTGCGGGTGGAGCGTTATACCACAAAAATCCTAAACATGCGCCTACAGTTGCTCCCAAGACAATACAAACTTCTGAAATGTTTTTAATATTAATTAATTTTAAATAGTCTGAAAATATTGCATTTCCGACTAGGTAAGTAATTAATATAAATGTGAGTGTTACTAATATTACTGGAACAGTAGCTAAGCCATCTAATCCATCGGTTAAGTTCACTGCATTTGAAGACCCAACAATTACAATAATTGCAAATGGTAAATAAAAATATCCTATATCGAAAATTAAATTTTTGTAAAATGGAATGCTTAACAAATATCGTTGATCAGCATTAATAGAAATAGAAATAAGATAAAATATCATTACACTAAATATGATTTGAAATAATAATTTAAGATAAGCATTTATGCCTTTTGAGTCTTTCCTTTTAATTTTTAAAAAATCATCAAAGAAACCTATTAAAGCAAACGATAAAACTGAAAAAATAGAAATCAGAACAAAAATATTTTCAATATCTGACCATAAAAATGTTGAAACAATTATAGCTATGATTATTAAAATCCCTCCAAAAGTAGGTGTACCTTTTTTTTTTACAATGTGGGAAATAGGACCGTCATATCTTATCGGTTGATCAAAATAAGGTGATGATTTTAGGTAACTAATAAATGGTTTGCCAAAATACAAAACAAAAAGCAAAGATGTAAAAATCGCAATTCCAGTTCTAAATGTAATATAGCTAAACACATTTAAAAAAGAGTAATTTTCAGATAAGGATAAAAATAAGTCATTTAACATTGTAAATCCTCTTTGATAAAATTTTATTTAAACCGGTTCCATTAGAACCTTTAAACAAATAAATAGCATTATCTACAAAAAGATCATCTAAAGATTTATCCAAAGAAGTAATATTTGGGAAATAAATACCTCTTTTTTCAAATTTCAAATTTTTAAATGTTAATTTTGTTTTTGTTCCCACGCAATATACTTTTTTTACTGAAGTTTGATTAATATACTTTGCTAAATCACAATGAAATTTATATGATAAATTACCTAACTCTAACATATCTCCTAAAAATATATATTTATTTTTATATCTTGTTATATTTAGAGTTGAAAACCTGTTTATAGATTGCTTTACTGAGAGTGGATTAGAATTATAACTATCATCAATAATTGCTATTTTTTTCTTTTTAATTTTTATTTTAACAATGTTTCCTCTTCCTTTAATGTTGGAAAACTTTGATATTTTTTTTAACATTTTTTTTTTATTAAGTTTCAAAATATTTAAAACTGAAAAAACAATTAAAATATTACTAATAAATATTTCAGATTTATCTTTTACATCAAAATTTATAATTTTATTATTTTCTTCTATATAGCATCTATTCTTTATAATTTTTTTAAATTTTATGTCTGCATTATTATGAATACCAAATGAAACAATTTTAATTTTATTTTTTTTTGCAACCTTTTTTAATTCATTAAAGTATTTACAGTCTGCATTTAAAATTATGTAACCAAATTTTTCAATATTTTTAATAATCTCTGACTTAGCTTTAAATATGTTTTTTAAAGATTTTAAAGGTCCTATATGGGCTGGAGCAATATTGGTAATTATTCCAATATATGGTTTTAAAATTTTCGATAAAAAGTCTATTTCCCCGAGTTTATTCATTCCTAGTTCATAAAAATTGTAACTTGAATTAGCAGGCTGATTTAAAATACTTAACGGTAAACCAATTTTATTATTAAAAGATTTAGGAGATTTGTACGTAGTTGAATAACTTGATAAAAAAAAATATAACATTTCCTTCACGGTAGTTTTACCGCAGCTACCTGTAATACCTAACAAAATACCTTTTAACTTTTTCCTTTTTAAGCGCGCTAGAAGAGTTAGGGTTTTAAGAGGTGAATTAGTTCTAATTAATTTTTTTTTATAAATATTAAATTTTTTTCCTAATTTAAATTTTTTATTAATTATGAATTTGCAATTTTTTTTAATATTTTGTCTTACAAAATTATGTCCATTAGTTTTTTTACCTTTTAAACAAACAAATATACTATTTTTTCCTATATCTCTACTATCTATACAAAACTTATTATTGCTAAGATTAATGTTTTTCATATAAATTTCTTTACTACACTATAATCAGAAAATTTTAGATATTTGTTTTTAACTATTTGATAATTCTCATGTCCTTTTCCTGCGATCAGTAAAATTTGATTTTTTTTTAATAATTTAAGTGCTTTTTTGATTGCTTTTTTTCTTGAAGATATAATCTCAGCTTTTTTACAACTTTTCGCAATTTGAAGTCTAATCAATTTTGCATTTTCGAATCTTGGATTGTCATCAGTAATATATACTTTAAAACACTGTTTATTTGCAATTTTGCCCATTAAATTTCTTTTAGACTTATCTCTATCTCCACCACAACCAAAAATTAAAAAAATATTTTCTTTAAAATGTGATTTTAAATTATCGATAACTTTATTTAAACCATCCGGGGTATGTGCATAATCTATTATAACTTTTTTATTATTTTTTGAAATTAGATCTAATCGACCAGTAGGATTTTTGATTTTATGTAAAACATTTAAAATACTACCTATTTTGATTCCGACAGAAATAGCAGCTAGAATACTAGTAACTAAATTTTCAATATGAATTTTTCCAATTAATTTAACCTTAAATTGTATAATCTTATTTTTAAAATTTAATTTTACGATACTAGAGTCATTAGATGGTTTTATACTAATAATTTTTATAGTATTTCCACAATTCCCATATAATAATTTTTTATTTTTATACTTTTTTAAATAATTTTTGTTTATTTCGCCGTTAGAAATTATAGTACCTTTTTTTGATAATAAACTAGAAAAAAGTAATAATTTTGAATGCAAATAATTTTTTATAGATTTGTGATAATCTAGATGATCTTGTGAAAAGTTAGTAAAGATACCAGTTTTAAATTTTATTCCATTCAATCTTCCCTGCTTTAATCCATGACTGGATGTTTCAATAATAACATTTTTAATTTTTTTTTTGTAAAATTCATTTAATTTAATATGATTTGTAAGTATATCTGGAGTAGTTAAAGGATTTAACGTTTTCTTATTATTAACGAAAAATCCTAAAGTGCCCACGCTTGCACATTTGATACCTAAATATTTATTGATCTCTTTAAAAAAAAATGCGACTGAGCTTTTTCCATTAGTACCTGTTACTCCAACTATGTTTTTAGGTATAAGTTTAAACTTTTTTTTTAGAACTTTCAAAAAAAATGAGTTTATATTTTTTTTTTGTTCAAAAATATCTAGTTTGTACTTTTTCTCTGAGAAAATTTTTTTAGGTTTTTTTTTTTATAATTTCTTTTAAATAAGGATTTTCTTTATTTTTAGAACTGATTAAATCAAAAAAAATATCATTTTTTCTGACTTTTCTGCTATCAATGCATAAATTATTTTTGGATATTTCGCTAATTTGCATTTTTTTTTGCCACCACTTTAGTTTTAGAATATTTTTTTGTGTCTAAAATAGGACCAATTTTTTGTATAATTAATCCTGCTGTATAGGCGCTGTTCCAGCCTGCTTCATTTCTTGAGTGTCCCCAAAGTTTCGGTGCTCCTTGTGGTTCGTCAAGTAATATACTTAATGCAAAATCAGGTGAATTATACGGGAAAACTGCAGTAAAAGTATTTAATGTTTTTTTTGAATAACCAGCTTTATTTTTATTCGGCTTTTGAGCCGTTCCTGTTTTGCCAGCAACATAATAACCATCTATATCTGCTTTTCTTCCACTACCTTTTATTTTGTTATTTTTGTCAACATTTGCTCTAAGAATTTTCATAACAATATTGCTAGTCTTCTGGCTAATTATTTGTCTTTTGTTAACCTTACTATCTTCAAGAATTGAGTTATCTATCAAGTAACCTCCATTTGATAATGTGGCGTAGGCGTTGGTAAGTTGTAATAATGTAGTATTTATACCATGACCAAATGTGGAGGTGAGCGTATTGCATTTACCCCAATTTATTTTACTAGGTTTTGATTTTTCGGAAATTTCAATTTTCGATAAATCAAAAATACCTATTTTACCAATAAATTCTCTATGGGACTTTAAACCAACTTTTTGTGCGATTCTGATTGAACCAATATTAGAAGATTTAACTAAAATATTTTTAGTATTTAAATTTTTTTTATCTTTTGAATATTCAAATTCCTTTATTTCAAACTTTCCACATTTAACAAATGATGGTAATTTATTAAATTGAGTATTAATATTTATCTTATTTTGTTCTATTGCATTTGCTATTGTAAAAATTTTAAATACTGATCCAAATTCATACAAACCCATTGTGTTTTTATTAATTAAACTTTTAGATTTTATAGATGTTCTTTTATTAATATCAAAATCTGGTAGAGAAACTGCTGAAATAATTTTCCCAGTATTGACATTTATTAATATTGCTGAACCACCCCTGGCATTAAATGTAGAGATCGATTTTTTTAATATATCCCATATTAAATATTGAACTTTTACATCTAGACTTGTTTTAATTGGAATATCAATTAATTTTTTATTTTTAATTTTTTCATCTAAGTAAAATTCTAAACCTGATATACCATAGTTGTCTGTATCAATTTGACCAACTAAATGTGAAAACAAATTTTTATGGTGATATATGCGAGTTTCAGATAATTCTAACTCTATAGCTGGTTCACCTAGATTTATTACTTTATTATATTCAAGATTGTTTAAATTTCTTTTTACAAGAATTGTTTTATTATTTTTTATTCTTGCACGAAGTTTATTATAATTAATATCAGGAAATATCATTTTGAGTTTTATTAAGATATTTTTAAAATTATTTATTTTGTTGCTTCTTAAATATAAATTGTAAGTTTTAATATTTTCTGCAATTACTATATTATTTACATCTACAATTGATCTTCTATTTAAGTGAACTGGTTTTTCGGTAATGTAGGCATTTTTATAACCCTTTAAACCTAAACCAATAAGTTTTAAAAAAAATAATGAAATAAAAAAAAAGAAAATAGATATTAATATATTTATTCTAATATCTGGTTTGTTTTTTTTTTTGCGAAAATCAATTTTATCCTCGAAACGTAAATTTAATTGATTTTTATCAATAAATTTTTTTGATATTTTTCTTTTCATATATAATATAATCTTTTTTTAAATGTTTGTTTGCTAATTTCTGTATTCTTTCAGGATTAATTAAATAATTAAATTCTGTTTTTTCAATTTTAATTTTTTTTCGAAGGTCCAATATTATTTTTTTTTTTTTATTAACTTCAAGATCTAGCTCTTCAGATTTCTGGTTCAAAAAATTGTTTGAATATGAACCAATAGATAATATAATTATTAATAATAAAATATTTTTATTCATTAATTTGACTTTCGAGTGTGAGATATTTTTCCATTCCAGTATTATTAATACTTATAGAAACCCTTTCATTATTTATTTTTTTAATAACTCTTAACTTCGCTGATCTTGAGTTAGGATTTATTACAATCTCTTTATTTGATGGCTTGATTGGTTTCTTTGTAATAATTTTAAAGGTATTTATTTTATTAATACTTGGCAGATATCTTGAATAATTTAATGATTTTCCATAAAAATTAAAAATATTTTTAACTAATCTATCTTCCAAAGAATGAAAAGTTATTATTATAAATGTTGTACCTACCACAGAATTTTCCATCAAAAATTTTAATGAATAGTAAATTTCATTAAGCTCTTTATTGACTACAATTCTAATAGCTTGGAAGGTTTGAGCGAAAGGATCTTTTTTTTGATATTTTCTTTTACTTTTTAAAATAATATATTTTAGATCTTCTGAATTGATAATTTTTTTTTCATTTCTATATTTTATAATATTTTTTGCTATACGTTTTGCATCTTTATCCTCTCCAAAAAGACTTATTATATTTGACAAATTTTTTTCGGTTTGATTATTTAATATATCTAAAGCATTGTAATTATTTATTCCCATGGTCATTTTAAGTGGGACATTAATTTTATATGAAAAGCCCTTTTTTCGATTTTGTATTTGAAAATTTGATAAGCCTAAATCATAAATAACATGAGTAATATTCTCAAGGTCATTTCCAATATGATCTTTAATATTTGAAAATTTGTTGTGATAAAAACTAAATCTAGACTTATATGTGTTAGTTAATTCTTGAGCAATATTTTTTACTTCTTCATCTCTATCAAAAGCTTTTATATTGCAATTAGAAAATTTTTTTAAAAATGCATTGCTATATCCACCACCGCCAAAAGTCGCATCAATAATTATTTTTGGATTTTTTATTATATTTTGTATCTCATTTAACATCACTGGATAGTGAAGAATATTATCCAGTGGCATTTTATTTTATTATCTAATTAGTTTGTCTTCGTAAAAACGCGGGTATTTCAAGATCATCTTTATCATCAAAAGATAGATCAGATAAATCTTTATCTATTACATTAGTTGAGTCTGACTCAGGTTTTTTTAATAACTCATCGTAATTATCAGAAACATCATCATTAAATGAAACATCGGAATCTTCGCTAAATAATTTAGGAGAGTCATCGATCTGATTATCTAAATCTAATGAGTGTTGATTTTCATTATAAGAGTTATCATCAAAAAAATTATTAATATTATTTTCATTTTTTATATTGTCTGTATTATTAATTTTCTCATTTGTTTTTTCATTATTCTTTTCTATATTATGACCCAAATTTGAATTGTGAGTTACACTATTCATGTCAATTGCTGCAGAACCCGACATAATAGTATTCATAGGCCTACTATAATGGTTTTGAGCGCTATTTAGCATATATGGATTGTGAGTGTAATTTACTGCATTTCCTTTTAAATTTGGATTAATATAATTTCTGTTATGAACTAATACAGGTTTATTTCTATTTACTTCACCGCCTAAACCAGTCGCAACAATAGATACCCTCAATTTTCCTTTTAAGTTCTCATCAATAGTAGTTCCAATCATAACATCAGCTGCTGGGTCGACCTCAGCTCTAATCTGATTTGAACACTCTTGAACTTCATATAAGGTTATATCTTCTCCACCAGAAATATTTACTAACAACCCTTTTGCACCTTTTAAAGAGTAGTCATCAATTAGAGGATTATGAATTGCCATTTGAGTTGCAATATTTGCTCTATCTTGTCCTTCAGCTTCGCCAGTTCCCATCATGGCTTTACCCATACCAGTAGAAATTGTTTCAATATCTGCAAAATCTAGATTCATTTGTCCAGGTTTAGTTATTAAATCAGTCACGCCTCTTACACCGTGTAAAAGGACATTGTCAGCCATTTTAAAAGCATCAGTATATGTGGTTTTGTCATCTGCTATTTTAAACAAATTTTGATTTGGAATTATTATTGAAGTATCTACATAATTTTTAAGCTCTTCTAAACCTTTCTCAGCCACTCTAATTCTTCCAGGTCCTTCAAACATAAAAGGCTTTGTAACTATTGCAAAAGTTAAAATATTTAAATCTTTAGCTGCCTTAGCTATGATTGGCGCAGCCCCAGTTCCAGTTCCTCCGCCCATTCCAGCAGTAATAAAAACCATATTCGCACCTTGCAGTAAGTTGATAATCTCATTCATGCTTTCATCAGCCGCAGCCCTTCCAATTTCAGCTTTTGAACCAGCACCCAAGCCTCTTGTTAAATTACTACCTAACTGTATTTTGCAATCAGACAGATTATTTTTTAAATCTTGAGCGTCAGTATTAGCAGCAACATACTCTACACCTACAACACCTTGATTAATCATGTTATTGATAGCATTTCCTCCAGCTCCTCCAACTCCTAATACAATAATTCTCGGTTTTAATTCCCTTAACTCTGGTGCAGATATGTTTATAGGCATGTACTCTCCTTCTTTTTTTTTAGTTTTAGTTTTCGCTTTTCCATTTTAGTTCAGCTCTTTTTAAATTTGCTTTCTTTTGTGCGCTTAAACTAAATCTTTTAAAATTACTAGGATCCCACATTTGAAATGTTTTGCCCTGACCTACGAATAAAACTTTACTATTTATATTTGCATGTTTTAACAGTTTATGGACCATTGTTACTCTGCCCTCGCTATCAAAATTTAACTTATGACTATTTGCTGCTACAGATGTAGCGAATATGTCTCTATTTTCATCAAAAGGGTTAAGATTATCAATAGCTTCAATAATTTTATCTAATCTTGATTGGGGACAAAATTCTATTGTTGGAAGAGTAAATGAAGGGTAACAAATTATACTATCAAATCCATCTTTATTTATTTGTGATCTATACGATGCTGGCACTGACACCCTTCCTTTTTTGTCTAATTTGTTTTCGTAAGTAGATATAAACATAAATTATCATTTTTATCCTTTTATGGGATATCATGGGATAACATGGTATTTAGTGAAAAGTCAATATTTTTTTACAACTTTAAGTTGTTCTAGTTTTGTTCGATTTTGGAATTTGCTAGCTGGTCTGTAAGCTGGGTTCTGTCATTTAAATCGATAATTTATCTAGGCTGCTTGTCACCAAGCAGCTCAAGCAACCAACCCGAGTAGCTATTTTAGGAAAATTGACCAGATTTTACTCTAATCGCGCTACTCCTATTTGGTCTTGCTCCAAGCAGGGTTTTCCATGCGTTTCCTATTACTAAGAAACCGGTGAGCTCTTACCTCACCGTTTCACCCTTGCCTTGATTAGGCGGTTTATTTTCTGTGGCACTATCCCTAAGATTTCTCTTGCCAGGCGTTACCTGGTACTTTTTCCTATGGAGCCCAGACTTTCCTCTTTCAAAATGAAAGCTACCGATCAACCAACTAGCATTGTGTTGTTATGACTTTAATTGAGGAAAATCAAGACTTTTTTGCTACTTAATAGATTTTAGTTGAGACCATGGAAAATGGGGTCCAGGGTCCAGTTTTCTGCCTGGAGAAATATCAGAGTGTCCTAGAATAGATTTAATACTGATTTTATATTTTTTTAATAATTTTTTCAAAAGATTTTTTAATGATGATATTTGTTTTTTTGGATAAATTTCAGAGCCATCATTAACTAACTCTATTCCTATTGAACAAGAGTTCAAATTTTTATCTGATCTCCACTTTGAAACTCCAGCGTGCCATGCAATATCTTTATCATTTACCATTCGATATATTTTGCCTTTTTTTGAAATTAAATAATGACAACTAACTTTTGCAACCTTGGATTGCAATTTTTTTATCGCAACCTTTTGATTTTTCATATTTGTATAATGTATGATTATATACTTTATGACTCTAAATTTCGATTTTTCGAAATTAGTGCATTTTAATTTTTTAATCAATTTCATAAAATTCACTAATAATTGTCGTTATTTTTACTAGTTTTATATGCAATTATGAATATATACTAGTTAAATACCGTTATAAAAAATGAAAAATCTTAGACTAGCAGCTTTTTTGACTTTGTTGATAATCACTCCTTGTGGTGCTTTTGCTCAAACAAAAGACTGCTTTGAAAAATTTAATAGAGGAGTATTTGGTTTTAATATGTTTTTAGACAAAAATTTGTTTAAACCCGTAGCCCAAGGATACAGCTATTTACCCTCACCAATTAAAAAAGGTGTAAGAAATATAACTTCAAATATATCGCACACGGTAACAATACCGAATAATTTATTACAAGGAAATTTACCTGGCGCGATAAATGAAACTGGAAGATTTATCATAAATAGCACTGTTGGAATTCTTGGTATTTTTGATCCAGCTAAAACAATTGGTTTTAAAAGGTTAGAGCCTGAGGACTATGGTCAAACTTTAGCAGTATGGGGAGCGGATTCGGGATGTTACGTCATGTTACCAATCTTTGGACCATCAACAATTCGTGATGCAATAGGAGTAGTAGGTAATACTGCACTAGATCCATTTTATCTCAGTACAGTTGGTGATAGGCATATGTTATTAGATAACAATTTAGGTGACCGAACTTATTATATTGAAGAAGGTTTTGAGAAAGTTGATTTTAGATCTAGAAATATAAAAAACTTTGATGATTTAGAAAAAAATTCAGTTGATTTGTATAGTACAGTTAAAAGCTTATATTTACAAAGACGTGAAAATTTAATCAATAATGGTTCAACATCTGATGATGAGTGGAAAGATTTTAAATAAAATTCTTTTTAAGGCACTATTTGTTTTTTTTTTAATATCAATTGTCATATTTTACGTAGTAGATGCAAATTCAATAGAAAAGTTAGAAGCTGAAAAGTTTGTTATTAATACAACTGCTAAAGCAAAGATTATAGCTCTTAATAAAGATATTAGCACAGATAAAAAAAAACAAGCTATTCAAAAACTCGCATTAGAAAGTGTGGATGTCGATGGATTAGGTAGATATTGTCTAGGGAGCAACATTAACTCTCTAAATGATAAAGAGAAAAAAATTTACGTTTCAAAATTTAGAGAATTTTTTTCAAAAAATATTACAAATAGGTTACAAAATTACTCCGATGAAGATATTCAGATTATAGGTTCAGAAAAAAGATCTAAGAATTATGTTCTTGTAAAATCAAAAATAATTTCGAAATTAGATAAACAAGAAATAAATATTGATTGGAGGGTCTTCTTAGTAAATGATAAATTATTAATTAGAGATTTAGTAGTCGAAGGTATAAGTTTAGCAAAAGCACAAAGAGAAGAATTTTCGTCAATATTTGCTAGCTCCGGATTTAAAGGTTTAATAGATAATTTAAATAATTTTATAAACAACAACTAAATATTTTTGTAACCTCTTTGAAGAATAAATAATCCAAAAATTATTAATATTAAAGAATACATCATGTTATAAGTAAACTTCTCATTTAGAAAAATCCAACTAAAATAAAGCCCTGAAATAGGAATTAAAAATGAAACTTGAGACATGAATACCAAGCCATTATCGAAAATTAATTTTGCTCTCATCATAAAAGCTATGGCTGTACTAAAAATCCCAAGATAAAAAAGACTTAAAATACTTTCAATTTTTGTGTCTTGTAAATTGAAGTTAAGCAATTCATAAATGCAAAATGGCATTAATATTAATGCACCGCATATCATGGACAGCGATGCTATTGTTTCGTTATTAAATTTTCTATTTCTTTCAATTAGTACACCTCCAATTATGTAGCTTAAAGATGCACACATCACAAAAATGATCGATACGATAGTTGTAGATTTAGTTATATAAATTTGATCATAAACTAGAATGAAAATACTCAAAAAACCAATTATGGAGCCAAAGAGCTTATACTTGTTAAATTTTTCTTTTGTAAATATATGACCAAAAAAAATTGCGTAAAAAGGACCAGCAGACATCAAGAGTGCCGCTAAACCGCTACTCATTCCCTTAATACCAATTGCAATTAATGTAAATGGCATAACATAATTAATTAAACCTATAATAAAAAAAATATGAAATTTTTTTGAAAATAATAATTTAAAATTAACTGTTTGCAAAAAAATATTGTAAATAAATATAAAAAAAATTGCAGCAAAAAAAAGTCTGCCGCCTGACAAAACAAATATATCAAAACTTTTTAAAGTTATTTTGTAATTAAAAAAAGCTGATCCCCAAATAATACCAAGTATCAAAAGCAGCAAGTAACTATATAAATTTGGTTTTTTCATCAAGATGGTGGGCCCGGAGGGATTTGAACCCCCGACAACCCCGTTATGAGCGGGGGGCTCTAACCAACTGAGCTACAGGCCCTGATTTTTGTTTTACACTATTAATTTTAAAAAAAAAGATTAATTTAGTTATCTAAAAAACTTTTTAACTGTCGTGATCTACTTGGATGTTTTAATTTTCTAAGTGCTTTTGCTTCAATTTGTCTGATACGTTCTCTAGTAACTGAAAACTGTTGCCCAACCTCTTCAAGAGTATGATCGGTGTTCATACCAATTCCAAATCTCATTCTTAATACTCTTTCCTCTCTTGGGGTTAATGTTGCCAAAACTTTTGTTGTTGAGCTTTTTAATGCTGTTTGAACTGCTGCGTCAACCGGTATTAGTGCGTTTGTGTCTTCTATAAAATCTCCTAAACTACTATCTTCCTCGTCTCCAACAGGTGTTTCCAAAGAGACTGGCTCTTTTGCAATTTTTAAAACTTTTCTAACTTTTTCTAATGGCATAGCTAATTTTTTTGAAAGTTCTTCAGGAGTTGGTTCCCTACCAAACTCGCTCATCATTTGTCTTTGTGTTCTAACTATTTTGTTGATTGTTTCAATCATATGTACAGGAATTCTTATTGTTCTTGCTTGGTCAGCAATTGATCTTGTAATTGCTTGTCTAATCCACCAAGTTGCATAAGTTGAAAATTTATATCCTCTCCTATATTCAAACTTATCAACTGCTTTCATCAACCCGATGTTTCCTTCTTGGATCAAATCTAAAAACTGCAAACCTCTATTAGTGTATTTTTTAGCAATTGAGATGACTAATCTTAAATTAGCTTCGATCATTTCTTTTTTTGCAATTCTACTTTCTCTCTCTCCTTTTTTTATTTTGTTAACTAAAATTTTAAAATCCGAAATTGGCATGCCAATCTCATTACTCAGTTTTATCAATTTTTCTCTAAGGGAAGAAAATAATTTTTTTTCTGACTTAAAAAATTTTTGCCAGGTTTTATCTTCACTTAGAAAGTTTTCAAAATTCGGGTTAAGTTCATTTCCAACATAAAATTTAATAAAATCTTCGCGAGAAATTCCATATTTTGTTGCTGCTCTCATCAGTTCTCCGTCATAAGATAATGCTTTCTTATTTTCAGCATAATTTATATTAACCAAATCTTCTTGGGTTGTTTGATTGAATTGTAAGCCAAGCATTTCCTCCATAATTTCTTTCTTAATTTTTTCGTAATTTTTTTTCTTGCTATCGCTAAATACAATATTTTGTGTTGCGCATTGTAATTTTTCATTTTGATAATTAATTAACTTCTTATAATTTTTTGTTATTTTCTTAAATGTTTCTAATATTTTAGGCTTAATTTCAATTTCAAGTGACGCTAAAGAAATATTATATTCATCTTCTATGTCACTATCACTCTCATTAGTCTCAGGATTTTCATTGTTCTTGCTTTCATGCTCTGAAATTGCTGCATCGCTCTTTTTATTTTCTTTTTCTTGTTTAGCTTGTTTTTTGTTTTTTTCTTTAATAGATTTTGCAATTTTTTCATCATCTAAAAAATTGGTATCAAGATCAATTATATCTCTCACTAACATTTCATTATTTAAGAGTTTTATTTCCCAATCAAAAATTTTATTTGCTGTTATTGGACTTTCTGACAAAGAACTAACCATGACATATTTACCTGACTCTATTCTTTTAGCTATTGCAATTTCGCCTTCTCTTGAAAGCAATTCAACACCACCCATTTCTCTAAGATACATTCTAATTGGGTCGTCACTACGTTCTGGTGATTTAGATGATTTTGAACTTTCTGGTTCTTTTTTCTTTACTTTAAAATCAGATTTCTGCTTTACTAGAGTTATTGCTAAATCAAATATGTGCAATATAGCTTTCTCGAGACTCTCAATATTGCTGTTTCTTTTTCCAAGCGACTTTTGCAGTTCATCATATGTAATGAACCCTCTATTTATGCCCTTATCAGCTAATCTTTCAAATGATTTTGATATAAATTTTTCCACAATAACTTGGCGCAATCTATATTTTTTTATAAAAAAATAAAGTGGTATTTATATCAAGAAATATTGTGTTTTTTAGCATTTCTTAAATCTTCTAATGTTTTATTATCCATAGAATCAATCAATTTATTCTCTATAGTTTTAAGTTTTTGTTTCATTTTAAGTTTTGATATCAGCTTTAATTGCTCAACAAAAACCTTATCAAAATCATTCTCATTGAATTTGTTTAACATCACTTTATTAGAGGAAGAATTTTGAATTTTATCCATGATTTCTGGGTATTTGTCTCTCAATTTAGATAATAAAATTTCGTTTGTATCATATTGGCCAAATGATAATAAATTAACAAAATCATTTTTAAAAGGATTTAAATTTTGTGTTACAAAATCTAATTGTGATATTTCTTCAATTTTTCTTTCACTAAATTTAGGATAATGAATTAATATATTAAGAAAAGAAATTTCTCTTATTTCATTCTCTGGCATACTTAATTTGATACTTGACTCTTTTAGCTCGTTAGATAATTTTTTAAATTTCTTGACTCTAATAATTTCATTGAAAATTTTATTTTTAAAATATGATTTAAAAAATTTTCTAAGCTCAACATTAATAATCTCATCACAGAGAGAAATTAATTTTTTTTCAAAGAATGCTAATTCATTTGGGTCATTAGAACTTATCTTTCTTGAGTGATATTCGAAAATGTAATCTGAAATTTTTATTTTACTTGTTGCAAGATCCCTTAAGCCATCAAGTCCATATTTTTTTATAAAATCATCTGGATCTAAATTATCTTGTAGCTGGATTATGTAAGCATTTTTACCAGGTATTGTATTAATAAAAATTTTTTCGGCAGCTCTATAACTTGCTTCTTGACCACTAATATCACCATCAAAACAAATTATAATATTTTTAAAATTTTTCCACGCCAACTTTATCTGTGATACAGTAATTGCAGTTCCTAAAATACCAGCTACATTTTTCGCTCCTTTATCATAGAAATTAATCACATCCATATATCCCTCAACTAAAAAAATGTCTTCAGACTTTGCAAATAGTTTCCTAGATAAATTATAATTGTATAAATTTTCACCCTTTTTATAAAATAAAGTTTCTGGAGTATTTATATATTTTGCAAACTTTGTGTTATCTAATATTCTTCCACCACAACCGATATACTCATTAAAATAGTTTTTAATTGGAAAAGTTACCCTATTATAAAATCTCGGTATAATTTGATTATTATTTTCTTTCTTGAAAAACAATCCAGTTTCTATAATTTCTTCATCACTAAAGTTATTTCTTTTTAATACATTTAAAACTTCTGAATTATTTTCACAATAACCTATTTCAAATAAATCAATAGTTTGTTTTTGAATTCCTCTTTTAAGTAAATATTGATAAAATGAATTAATATATTTAGTTTTGATTAATTTATGACAATGTGAAAAGTAAAGAGTAAAAATTTCTTGAATTTTTTTTTTTTTGTTTTCAAAAACTATGTCTTGTTTGGAAAATGTAAACTCTCGCATTCCAGCTTTTCTTGCTAATAGCTTCACAGCCTCACCAAAACTTAGATTTTCTATTTTTATTAAAAAGTCAAAAATATTTCCGTGCTCACCTGTACTAAAACAATGATAAAATTCTTTTTCGTCATTAACTGTAAATGAGGGTGTTTTTTCATTTTTAAATGGAGATAATCCAATAAATTCTTTACCTCTTTTTTTAAGCTTCACTTTACTACTAACAATATCAGAAACTCTAATTCTTTGTTTTATTTCATCAAGATATGATTTGGGATACTTCATATTTTTTATTTTAATTTGTCTTTTACTATTTTACCAACAATAGAAAGATCAACTGAACCTTTATACTTAGATTTAATAGTACCAATTACTTTGCCTACATCTTTCAGTGATTTAGCCTCCAAATTTTCAATTGTTTGTAAGCAAATTTTTATAATTTCTTCTTCACTTAATTGCTTCGGCAGATATTCTTGTATTATTTTTAATTCTGTATCTTCTTTTTCAACTAAATCTTTTCTTTCACCTTTTTTATATAATTCAATTGCTTCTCTTCTTTGTTTAACCATTTTATTTAAAATTAAGGTTATTTCCTCATCTGTAACATCTTTCTTGTCTTGGGTACGTTTTTCAATTTCTTTTTGTTTTATTAAAGAAATAACAGATCTTAACGTTAATGTTCGCACCTGGTCTTTGTTTTTTATTGACTCTTTCAAAGATTGCTCAATTTTATCAACTATTTTCATTTTTATTTTATTTACTTTCTTGACGAGTTTAAAACTTTTTCATATCTTCCGCCAAAGTTTTTTTTACTCAATTGATTCTTAACCTATGAGTTGTATACTTGATTTATAAGGAAAAAAGCGCCTCGAAAAATAATTTATTCACCCAACCCACAGGTATTTTGGTTTTAGAAAATGGTTTAACTTTCAAAGGTCATGGAATCGGCTACGAAGGCTATTCTGTTGGAGAGGTTTGTTTTAACACCTCAATGACCGGTTATCAGGAAATTATAACAGATCCTTCTTATGCTGATCAAATTATAAATTTTACATTTCCCCATATTGGAAATGTAGGTGCAAATTCAGAAGATATAGAATGTGAAAATGTTTGGTTAAAAGGAGTCATATTTAATAAAGATATTACATCACCTTCAAATTATAGGTCTCTTCACCATCTTAACAAATGGTTAAAAATTAATAAAATAGTAGGTCTTTGTGGAGTTGATACTAGAGAAATTACAAATTTGATCAGAAAAAACGGATCATTAAAAGGAGCTATCGTAAATCAAAATAAAAAACTTAACATAAAATTTTATTTAAAAAAATCTAGAGAATGGCCAGGGCTAAAAGGCTTAGACTTAGCATCTAAAGTTTCAGTAAAACAGATTTACAAATGGAATAATCAAACTTTATGGAAGAAAAAAATTGGATATGAAGTAGAAAAAGCATTTAAATATCATATTGTTGCTATTGATTTTGGGATAAAAAAAAATATTTTAAGAAATTTTTCTAATTTAAATGCAAGAGTAACTGTCGTTCCAATTAATACAAGCTTTGAAACAATAAAATCTCTAAAACCAGATGGTATTTTTTTATCAAATGGACCTGGTGATCCTGCTGCTACATCAAAAATTGTAAATTCAACTCTAAAAAAATTTTTAATAAACAAAATTCCTGTATTCGGTATTTGTCTTGGCCATCAATTACTGGCTCATGCTTTAAATTGTAAAACAAAAAAAATGCACAAAGGTCATAGAGGTGCAAATCATCCAGTAAAAAATTTAAAAACTTCCAAAGTTGAGATTACTTCTCAAAATCACGGGTTTGAAGTTATTAAAAAAAGTATTCCAAAAAACGTTGAAATTACACATGTATCCTTATTTGATAATTCAATAGAGGGAATATCTTCAAAAAAAAGTATAGCTTTTTCAGTGCAGTATCACCCTGAGGCGAGTCCCGGACCACATGATAGTAATTATATGTTTAATAAATTTATAAATTTAATTAAAGAAAATGCCAAAAAGAACGGATATTAAAAGAATCTTAATTATTGGTGCAGGACCGATAGTAATCGGTCAAGCTTGCGAATTCGATTACTCTGGATCTCAGGCATGCAAAGCATTAAAGCAAGAGGGTTATAAAGTCATTTTAATTAATTCCAATCCTGCAACTATTATGACCGATCCTGATGTTGCAGACAAAACATATATTGAACCGATAACAACAGAAATATTAGAAGAAATAATAAAAATAGAAAAACCAAATGCAATTCTACCAACTATGGGTGGGCAAACAGGTCTAAATGCTGCAATGAAATTAGAAAAGGATGGAATTTTAAAAAAGTATAATGTTGAACTCATAGGAGCTAATTCAACAGCAATCGAAAATGCGGAAAATCGACAGATGTTTAAAAAAAATATGAACGAGATAGGGCTAGAGTCTCCCAAATCAAGAATTTGCAATACTTTAGAAGAGTCAAAAAATATTATTAAAGATATTGGTCTTCCTCTAATTATTCGACCTTCATTTACACTTGGTGGATCAGGTGGCGGTGTGGCTAAAACAGAGGATGAGTTTTTCGAAATTGTAAAAAATGGTCTTGCTCTATCACCCACAACTGAGGTGCTTATTGAGGAATCTTTGGTGGGCTGGAAAGAATTTGAAATGGAAGTTGTAAGAGACAAAAAAGATAACTGTATAATAATTTGCTCAATTGAAAATTTAGATCCAATGGGTATTCACACAGGCGATTCTATAACTGTAGCACCAGCTATGACTTTAACAGATAAAGAATATCAAATAATGAGAAATGCATCTATGAACTGTTTAAGAAAAATAGGTGTAGAAACTGGAGGATCTAATGTTCAGTTTGCAATTAATCCAAAAGATGGTCGAATGGTTATAATTGAGATGAATCCAAGAGTATCAAGATCATCTGCACTTGCATCAAAAGCTACTGGTTTTCCAATTGCAAAAGTTGCAGCTAAATTAGCAGTAGGTTACACTCTGGACGAGATAACTAACGATATCACAAAATGTACCCCTGCATCTTTTGAACCTACAATTGATTACATTGTAACTAAAATCCCTAGGTTTGCATTTGAGAAATTTAGAAATACAAAACCAACATTAGGAACGGCAATGAAATCAGTTGGTGAGTCAATGGCTATTGGAAGAAATTTTAAAGAGTCAATACAAAAGGCTTTATGTTCGTTAGAAATAGGCTTGGATGGTTTTGATAATATAGAAATTGAAGAAAACATCCTAATTGATAAATTAAAAGAAAACACTCCTCAAAAAATACTTTATGTCGCTCAGGCATTTAGAAAAAAATTTAGTGAAAAACAAATTTTTGATTTAACAAAAATCGATCCTTGGTTTTTAGAACAAATTAATCAAATTATAAATATTGAAAAGATAATTAAGTCCACAAATATTTTTAAGAGCAAAGAATTTTTGAAAGAAATTAAGTCCTATGGTTTTAGTGATAAACGTATTGCTACAATTAAAAAAGAAAAATTTGAAAAAGTTTATAAAAAAAGGCAGAAATTAAAAGTTCATTCGGTATTTAAAAAAGTTGATACGTGTGCTGCTGAGTTTAAATCCCTTACACCATATATGTATTCTACCTACGATACTGGTTTTTTCGATATAGGTCAGTGCGAGTCAAATCCATCAAATAAGAAGAAAGTAGTAATTATTGGTGGTGGCCCAAATAGAATTGGACAAGGTATTGAGTTTGATTATTGTTGTTGCCAAGCAAGCTATGCTTTAAAAGAAATCGGTTTTGAAACAATCATGATCAATTGTAACCCGGAAACTGTATCTACTGACTATGATACAAGTGACAGGTTATATTTTGAACCCTTAAGGAGAGAGAACATATTAGAAATATTACATAAAGAAAAAGGGAAAGGAAAATTACAAGGTGTAATTGTTCAATTTGGTGGTCAAACCCCAATTAAGCTTGCTAAGTCTATAAACGAGGAAGGATTCCCAATACTAGGTACACAACTTAACTCAATAGATTTGGCAGAGGATAGAGAAAGATTTAGTAAAGTATTAAAAAAAATAAAATTAAAGCAAGCAAGTAATGGTCTAGCTTTTTCAAAAAAAGATGCAATCAAAATAGCAAATAAAATAGGCTTCCCTCTTGTTATAAGACCATCTTATGTTTTAGGTGGAAGAGCTATGGAAATAATTCACGATCAGAATCAGTTAGAAAGATATATTAATGAAGCTGTAAAGGTATCTGGAAAAAGTCCAGTCCTTATTGATAGATTTTTAGAAGGTGCAATTGAAATTGATGTTGATGCTATTTGCGACGGCAAGGAAGTTTTTGTAGCTGGAATTATGCAGCATATTGAGGAGGCAGGTATTCATTCAGGAGATTCTGCATGTTGCATTCCCCCTTTTTCTTTAAACAAAAAAATAATTGAAGAAATTAATGCTCAAACAAAAGTTTTAGCTCTAAATATTGGTGTTATTGGATTAATAAATATTCAATTTGCAATACAGAAAAGTGAGATATTTGTTCTAGAGGTAAATCCTAGAGCAAGCAGAACAGTACCTTTTATATCAAAAGCATTAAATATTCCTATAGCAAAGATAGCAACAAAAATAATGGCAGGTCAGAAATTAAAGAAACTCAAAATAAAAAACAAAAAAACAAAAATATTTGCTATTAAGGAAGCCGTCTTTCCTTTCAATAAATTTCCCGAAGTAGATACAATTCTCGGTCCAGAGATGAAATCCACAGGTGAGTCAATGGGAATTGACAAAGACTTTGGTATAGCATTTGCAAAAAGTCAAATATCAGCCGGTAATTCGTTACCCAAAACGGGTAGTGCATTTATTTCTGTAAAGGATGAAGATAAACCTTTAATTCTAAATTTTGCAAAAAAACTAAAAAATTTAGGATTTGATATTTTTGGAACTGGCAAAACAGCTGATAAATTAAATGAGAGCGGAATAACTTGTACGAAAATAAATAAAGTTAGGGAGGGATCTCCTCACATTGTTGAAATGCTAGAAAATAAAAAAATTTCGTTAGTAATTAATACTTCATCTGGATATAAATCAATCACAGACTCTCAGTCAATAAGAAGAACAGCTCTAAATAATAATATTCCTTATTTTACAACTGTATCAGGGGCCATTGCTTGTACTGAAGCAATAGAAGCTATCGCAAAGAAAAAAATGGGTGTTTTACCTATACAAAATATTTAATTATTTTTCTACCGGCCAATCAGTTTTGAACGTTACGTAATTGACTTGAATACATCTTCTATCTTTTTTTATTTCTTTTTTTTCCATGCCGTGCCAACTTTTTTCGTCACTACTAAAAAAATACCCATAATTATTTTTGTAAGGAACAGTTTTGACTTTTGCCATTTTTTCATTATAAAAATCTGTACCAAGTTGTTCAGACTCGTTAAACCTATTTACAAAAAGCATACAGGACAATAATTTTTCTTTAATATCACAATGAGGTTTAAGCCAAAATCCTTTTCGATCACAACAAATCTCTACTCTGACAAAACTCTTTGACAAATCTTTACCTATCAATTTTCCAACGTAAGTGTAAGTCTCTTTTTTTTGAAGTTCTTGAACAAGTTTAGTAATCTGAGGAAATTCATTACAATTATAGTTATCTAAAAAACATCTAAATTTTAGAGCCTTTCCTCCATCTGTTATACCTTCTCTAAACTTGCCTTCTCCACCATCAATCGCTCTAGTGCCATCATAATTAATGTCGTACTTTGTAGGATCGTCTAGCTCGGCGTTATAAATTTCGTCAATCATTTCTTCAGTCAAAGGTTTTTCAAACTCCCAATATTTAAATGGGTCAGAAGAGTTTTTTGATTTGTTTTTAATAGAATTTAGAAAATTCATAGTTTAATTTTTTTTATTAATAATATCTGCAACTCTCTTACTTTCATATAATTTTTTATATGTCCATACTTTTTCATCATTTTTTAGAGATTTTATAATGCCCATTTCCTCAAATGATTTAAAAAATCTTTTAAATCTGTAATCATTTTTAACGGATTTTAGATATGCAACATAAATCGGCTTTCCTGTTATTGCTGCTTCTGAAATCATAGAAATTGAGTCTGATGTAACTATCAAAATCTCACTATTTGCTAATGTATGTATATATTTTGATTTGCTTAATGATGTATCAATTTCTACATAATTTAGATTTTTAAATTTTTCTTTAATCAAATTTATAGTTTTACTTGGTGTTCTTCTAGACGTAACAATTCTTAAGTAATTTTTATCATTCATAAATTTTTGTAAAATTTCATTTATAATTTTCACAATCTCTTGATCATTAAAAGAATAATATTTGTTGGGCCCTCCCAAAATTATACCAACATCTATTTTTTTATTTCTATCCTGCGAGTTAATAATTTCAGTTTCTGTAATATAATGCAAAGCACCTTTGCTTCTTATAACTGATTGTCCCTGCAAATCATTGTCATGCTCTGGTAATATTATGAAGTTAAATAAATTGGTTGAAACCTTTGGGTCTTGAATATGTATATTTGTAATTTTTTTTTTATATTTATAAGTTAAGAATTTTTTTAAATAAATGTTTGCTATAACGCTTTTTCTTCCACATGATATAATATAATCAGGTAAATTAACTTCATTAATATTAGAGATTATTTCTTTAAAATTAAAAGTAATTTTAGAAATTGGAAGGATCTTAGGTGGTAAATATTTTAAAATATTGTTCATCTTCACAAATTGATGATTAAAATCAGTTTTAAGTGAAATAGCTAACCCTTCAGTTTGGCTAATCATGCCGTGAGCACCCTCTGTGAGTAACAAAGATTTTAAATTATTCATAAGTGATATATAAGATAAATTAATTTATAAACATAGTATTAAGAAATGAGTCAAAATAAAGAACATCAAACAAAAGTATTAATCATTGGTTCTGGTCCGGCTGGATACACTGCAGCTGTATATGCTGCAAGAGCAATGCTAAAACCTATTATGGTTGCGGGATTCGAGCCTGGGGGACAGCTTACTACTACCACAGATGTAGAAAACTATCCTGGTTTTTCAAAAGTAATACAAGGTCCGTGGCTAATGGATGAGATGAAAAAGCAAGCAGAAGCAGTTGGAACAGTTTTTATTAATGATATTATAACAAAAGTTGATACTTCAAAAAAACCTTTTGTATCTCAATCTGAGAATGGAAATGTTTTTAAAAGTGATAGTATAATAATTGCTACTGGTGCACAAGCAAGATGGCTTAAAATACCAAACGAGGAAAAGTTTAGAGGTTTTGGCATAAGCGCTTGTGCTACTTGTGATGGGTTCTTCTATAAAGATAAAAAAGTTGCGGTAGTTGGTGGTGGTAATGCTGCAGTGGAAGAGGCTTTATTCTTAACCAAATTTGCATCAAGCGTAACCTTAATTCATAGAAGAGATAATTTGCGAGCCGAAAAAATGTTACAAGAAAAACTTAAGAGTAATGAAAAAATTAATATTATTTGGGATACCATAGTCGAAAAGGCGAATGGTGAAGATAATCCCAAAAGTTTAAATTCAATAACTATTAAAAATAAAAAGAGTGGTGAAGTGAAAGATTTCAAAATTGATGGATTATTTGTTGCGATTGGACATGACCCGGCAACAAAAATTTTTAAAGATAAAATAAATATGGATAATGAAGGTTATATTTTGACAAAGTCGGACTCGACAAGCACAAATATACCGGGAGTATTTGCCGCCGGCGATGTAAAAGATAAAATATATAGACAGGCGGTTACGGCCGCTGGTATGGGTTGTATGGCAGCACTTGAGGCTGAAAAATATTTAAGTGAAGCTAAATAATTTCGCTACAAAATTTTGTGATTCTATCGATCGCTTTTTTTAATTCATCGTCAGATGCGGCATATGAAATTCTAAAATATCCATCTAATCCAAATGCTGACCCTTGTACTACCGCAACACCATGAGATTCTAAAAGCTTTGTGACAAAATCTTTGTCATCTTTTATCAATCCAAGTTTTTGATGTTTTTTTCCAATAAGTTTTTTACAACTTGGAAAAACATAAAATGCTCCTTGTGGCTTGATACACTCAATTCCATTTATTTTATTTAACATTTCAACAATAAAGTCTCTTCTTTTTTTAAAAACTTCTTTTCTTGTTTGAATAAATCTTTGATCTCCATTTAATGCTTCAACTGCAGCTGCCTGACTTATTGAAGATGGATTGGTTGTAGATTGTGATTGCAGCTTTGCCATACCTTTTATTATTTCTGGTGGACCTCCAGCATAACCAATCCTCCATCCAGTCATTGCATAAGATTTGCTTACACCATTAACTGTTAATGTCCTATCAAAAATTTTATTATTTTGAGCTGGTGTATAAAAATTAAACTCATCATAAATTATATGTTCATAAATATCATCACTCATTATTAAAATTTTAGGATATTCTAAAAGCACATCTACTAATTCATTTATTTCCTGCTCTGAATAGCATGACCCTGTTGGATTGCCTGGAGAATTTATTATTAGCCACTTTGTATTTTGGGTAATATTTTTTTTAAGACTTTTAGCTGTTAATTTAAAGTTATCTTCTTCTTCACATTCAATAATTTTTGGCAATCCACCAGCTAACAGAACAATATCAGGATAGGATACCCAATAAGGTGAAGGGATTATTACCTCGTCTCCACTATTTATTGTTGCTAAAAAAGCATTATAAATAACTTGTTTTCCACCTGCTCCTACTGAAACTTGATTGTTTTCATAAGTTAAATTATTTTCTTTCTTAAACTTTGATATAATGGCATTTTTTAACTCTACCGTCCCATCTACGGGCGTATATTTGGTTTGCCCTTTTTTAATTGCTTCTATTGCGGCACTTTTGACATTATCTGGAGTATCAAAATCAGGTTCACCTGATCCTAATGAGATAATATCCATTCCTTTTGCCTTAAGTTCTCTTGCTTTTTGTGTTACAGAAATCGTTGGGGAAGGTTTTATTCTTTCTAATGATTTTGATAAAATACTCATAAATTTATGACAATATTACAATCTTCTAATACAGCAGACAAGAAAACTTCTAAAGATTTTTTTAATGAAAAACTCGAAGGTGGTAAAAAATTTAAAATTACTAGTAATTTTAAGCCTGCAGGTGACCAACCCTTAGCAATTGATCAATTAAAAAAAGGTTTAAATAATCTAGATAGAAGTCAAGTTTTGTTGGGCGTTACAGGATCTGGAAAAACTTTTACAATGGCTAAAATTATTGAGGATTTAAATAGACCCGCTTTAATACTCGCTCCAAATAAAACTTTGGCTGCACAATTATACGGAGAAATGAAAAACTTTTTTTCCAAAAACTCTGTAGAATATTTTGTATCATATTATGATTATTATACACCTGAAGCTTATGTTCCTAGGTCAGATACTTATATTGAAAAAGAGTCGTCGATTAATGAACAAATCGATAGAATGAGGCATTCTGCTACAAGATCGTTGTTAGAAAAAGACGATGTTATAATTGTATCTAGCGTATCGTGTATCTATGGTCTTGGATCAGCTGAGTCATATGGTAAGATGACATATACTTTCACTCGTAATGAAAATTATAAGAGAGAAGAAGTTATAAAAGGTTTAATTGAACTTCAGTATAAAAGAAATGACCAGAACTTTCAAAGGGGGACTTTTAGGGTAATAGGAGAAAATATTGAGATTTTTCCATCTCATTTGGAAGATAGGGCTTGGAAACTTTTAATTGAGGATGAAAAGCTTTTAGAAATTAAAGAATTCGATCCTCTTACAGGAGAAAAAACCGAGAATTTGTCAATTGTGAAACTGTATGCAAATAGTCACTATATAACTCCAAGACCAACGGTCAAACAAGCAATTAAAGAAATTAGAGATGAGCTAAACTTAAGAATTAAAACTTTTACAGAAGAAAAAAAATTATTAGAAGCACAAAGAATTGAAGAAAGAACTCGTTTTGATTTAGAAATGATCGAGGCTACTGGGACATGCTCTGGAATAGAAAATTACTCTAGATTTTTGTCTGGAAGAAAAAAAGGTGAACCGCCTCCCACGCTATTTGAATACTTGCCAGATAATTGCATTGTCTTTGTAGATGAAAGTCACGTAACCGTGCCTCAACTAAATGGTATGTTCAAGGGAGATTATACAAGAAAAAAAACTCTTTCAGATTATGGATTTAGATTACCATCTTGCATGGATAACCGTCCATTAAAATTTGAAGAATGGAATTTAATGAGACCTCAAACCGTATTCGTTTCCGCTACCCCAAGCGAATGGGAGTTGAATGAGACAAAAGGAGTTTTTGCAGAGCAGATTATTAGACCAACAGGCTTAATAGATCCCACAGTAGAAATTAGAAAAGCGAAAAATCAAGTTGATGATTTATTAAATGAGTGTCTGAATATTTCAAAAAAAAATCAAAGAATTTTAGCAACGACACTCACAAAAAAAATGGCAGAAGATTTAACCGAATATCTTGATGAAAATGGTGTTAAAGTTAGATATATGCACTCAGATATTGATACACTTGAAAGAATAGAAATTATTAGAGATTTAAGACTTGGTGTATTTGATGTGTTAGTCGGAATAAATTTATTAAGAGAAGGTTTAGATATCCCTGAATGTGCACTAGTTGCGATATTAGATGCAGACAAAGAAGGTTTTTTAAGATCTGAAACCTCATTGATTCAAACAATTGGAAGAGCAGCTAGAAATATTGATGGAAAAGTAATTTTATATGCTGATAAGGAAACTAAAAGCATAAAAAAAGCTATAGATGAAACTACCAGAAGAAGAGAAAAGCAAATTCTTTATAATAAAAAAAATAGAATTAATGCAAAAAGTGTACAAAAAGAAATCTCCGATATTTTGGCAAGTGTTTACGAAAAAGATTATTTAAATACTGATAAATTCGTAAAACCTGGGCATAATTTAAAAAAACACATCAAATCATTAAAAAAAGATATGCAATCATCTGCTGATAATTTGGAGTTTGAGCAGGCTGCTAAAATCAGAGATGAATTAAGGAAATTAGAGAGTTCTGATCTTGGATTGACTGTGAATTCTTCAATGAAAAAATACAAAAAAGATAATATTGGTAGATCTACACAAGGTCGAGCTGGTATGAAAAGTGGAAAAAGATATACAAAATAAAAATGAAAAACATATTAATTACGGGTAGTTCAAAAAGAATAGGGGCAGAATTTGTCAAATTTTTTTATAAAAAAAATTTTAATGTGGCTTTGCATTATAATAAATCTAAAAGCCAAGCAATAAAGTTGGGTAAATTATTAGGATACAAAAAAAATCGAATTATAATAGTTAAAGGTGACCTGAGTAGTGAACAAGGTGCTAAAAAAATTTTTTTTGAATCAAAAAAAAAAATTGGGTAAAATTACTCATTTAATAAATTGTGCTTCAGTATTTGAAAATGATGATATTAAAAACTTTAATTCATCCAAGTGGAGTATGAATATGAATATTAACCTAAGGGCTCCTTACATTCTAACATCTGAATTTTCAAAACAAAAATTTAATAAAAAGAATCAAGGTAATATTATAAATATAATTGACCAAAGAGTATTTAATCTCACACCATTCTTTTTCAGTTACACTTTAAGTAAGGTGGCACTATATAATTTAACAATTACCTCTGCTATGAGATTGGCTCCCTACGTGAGAGTTAATGGTATTGCGCCTGGGCCTGTAATTAAAAATTTAAGACAAAACAAAATACAATTTAAAAAACAATATATAAATACTTTGCTTCAAACTAAAGTAAATCCTGTAGAATTATGTGAAGCAGCTCAATTTTTTTTTAATACATTATCTGTGACGGGCGAAGTAATTTCTTTAGATAGTGGTCAAAGAATAACATGGAGTAAAAAAATATCAAAGTAGATGAATAAAAAAAATAATATAGTTCAATTTAATAAAAGCACTCTTAAAGAGATTAGAAAGATTGTAATTAAAGATTTAATAATCAATACTAAATTTGGATACTATGAACATGAAAAAAAGAAAAATCAAAGACTAAAATTTAATATTGAAATAGGAGTATTTGTTTTGCCAATAAATGATAAGTCAATAAAAAATATAATCAATTATGATAAGATTATTAATATTATAGAGACTATTTTAAGTAAACATATAAATTTTTTAGAAACATTATCAGAAAAAATATGTAATGAAATACTTAAGGACCAAAGAGTAAAAAATATAAAATTACAAATCGATAAATTAGACATTATAAAAAAAACAAAATCTGTAGGTGTAAAAACTTTTAAAGAAAGAATTGAATGAATAATTTAGAAAGTGGAAAAAAATTATTTAAAGATAAATCTAGAATTGCATCAAACTCTCCGGGTATTTATCAAATTTTAGATGATAAAAATAAGGTTATTTATGTTGGTAAAGCTAAGAACCTACCAAAAAGACTTCAAAATTATTCTACAAAATCATTACTACCGATTGGAACAGAGCGTATGATATCAGCTTCAAAAAATATTGAATTAATCACTACAAGAAATGAATCCGAAGCTTTGTTATTGGAAGCAAATCTAATAAAAAAATTTAAACCACGTTACAATGTTTTATTAAAAGATGACAAGTCATTTCCATATATTCAAATTACTAATCATGACTTTCCACAATTAACTAAATTTAGAGGCAAGCATAATGAAAAAGACATCTTTTTTGGTCCATTTGCATCAATAGCATCGGCAAATTGGACAATAAAAATGTTACAAAAAGTTTTTCAGATAAGAGTATGTGACGATCATACTTTTAAAAATAGAAAAAGACCTTGTATTTTATATCAAATAAAAAGGTGCACGGGTCCATGTACAGCAGAAATTAATGGTAAAGAATATTCTAACCTAGTCAATCAATGTTTAGATTTTTTAAGAGGTAAATCGAGGCAAATACAAAAAAAGTTTTCATGTGATATGGATATTGCTAGTAAAAATCAAAATTATGAAAAAGCAGCAATTTTAAGAGATAGGATTAAATCCTTAACTTTTATTCAATCTTCGCAACATATTAGTAAGAAAAATTTTAATAATGCTGATCTTATTGTCTCATACAGAAAAGAAGAGAAAACTTGTATTAGTGTTTCTTTTTTTAGATCAAAACAAAATTGGGGCAGTCAATTTTTTTATCCATCTCATCAAAGTGAAGATAACGAAACTAAGGTTATAAGTTCATTTATTACTCAATTTTATGAAAATAAAGAACCGCCTTCAGAGATAATTACTAACATTGAACCAGAGAACAAACAATTAATTATAAAAGCTTTTAATGCAAAATTTAAAAAAAAAATAAATCTTAAGACTGGAAAAAATAATTCAATGATTTCTAATGCTTTAAAAAATGCAAGCGAAAATTTAAATAATAAGTTGTTTCATGGTAAAAAAAATATTGGATTTTTAGAATCTTTATCCGAAACATTTAAATTACAATTTGTTCCAAATTTTATTGAAGTTTACGATAATAGCCATATTCAAGGTTCAGATAACATAGGAGCTTTAATTACTTTTGGGGAGGAAGGATTTATAAAAAATAGATATAGAAAATTTAATATTAAAGATAAAAATATAAAAGGAAATGATGATTATGGCATGATGAGAGATGTTATAAAAAGAAGGTTTTCAAAAATAGCTAAGGGGGATGATAACTTTATACCCGATTTATTATTAATTGACGGAGGTAAAGGGCAGTTTTCTGCAGTTAAAGATACCTTAAACGAATTAGGGTTTTATGAAATAAAAGTAATAGCAATGTCTAAAGGGAAAGAGAGAAACAAAGGTAAAGAAAAATTTATATTAGATGATGAAATTATTTCGTTAAAAGAAAATGATCCTATTTTGTTTTTTTTACAAAGACTTAGAGATGAAGCACATAGATTTGCTATAACTGCTCATAGAAAAAAAAGAAGTAAAAATATATCTAAATCACAATTAGATTTAATTGATGGGATTGGTAGATCAAGAAAAAAGTCACTACTTAATCATTTTGGGTCTGTAAAAACAATAGAGGGAGCGAGCTTGGAGGAAATCGAAAAAGTTGAAGGCGTGAATAAAAGTTCAGCTCTTAAAATTTATAATTTTTTTCATAAATCAAAAAATTTAATATGATTTATAAAATACCAAATATATTGACTATTGGACGATTAATTATGGTGCCTGTTTTAGTTTTTTTCTTTTATTTGCCTGGAAAATTTGGAGACTGGCTTACATGTGGAATTTTTGTTATTGCAAGCTTTACAGATTTTATCGATGGTTTTCTAGCACGACTTTTAAAACAACAGACAAAATTAGGTGAATTATTAGATCCTATTGCCGATAAAATACTAGTAGTTACTGCATTAGTTTTGTTAGTGATGAATAATACTATACAAGGAGTATCGGTAATTGCAGCAATAATAATAATTTGCAGAGAAATATTAGTTTCTGGATTAAGAGAATACTTGGCCAAATTTCAGTTAAGTCTACCGGTATCACGACTTGCAAAAATTAAAACTGTTTTACAAATGGTTTCTATTGCAATTCTATTAGCTGGATTATCAGGTAATCAATTATTATTTGGATATGGGTTGAAACTTGGAATTATACTTTTGTGGGGATCGGCAATTTTAACGTTATATACTGGTTATGATTATATTAAAAAAGGCATAGATCATGCTATTGATTGATCTAAAACTTTTTTCTTTCTAACTAAATTACTATAATCCTGCCACAATTTATTTACGATTTTTGGAATATGAAAATTATTATCCTCTATTTTTGATACTGGTGTTATTTCTGCAGCGGTACCAGTTAAAAAACATCCTGTGAATTTTTTTAATTCATCTAACTTTATTTTCCTTTCAACTACTTTAACGCCATTTTTTTTTGCTAATTCAATTATTGTTCTCCTAGTAATACCATCTATAAAATTATCAGGGATTGGAGTATGAATTTCAGACTCATTGTCATTTACAAAAAAAATATTAGCTCCGGTTGCCTCCGCAATGTCTCCTTTGCAATCTAGCATCAGAGAGTCGTTAAAGCCTTTTCTTTCAGCCTCATGCTTTGAAAGAGTACAAATCATGTATAAACCGGAAGCTTTTGTATCCCAAGGTATAGTGTCGGGTGCAGGCCTTCTCCACTGCGATATATCCAAAGAAATACCTTTTTCTCTAATCTTAGGATCAAAATATGATCCCCACTCCCAAGCGGCTATAGCAAAGTGAATTTTGTTTTTCTGTGCAGATATTGCCATCATTTCACTACCTCTCCATGCAATAGGTCTAACATAACCATTTTGTATATTTTGAACTTTAATGATTTGATTGCATGCATTATCTATCTCATCTGCAGTATATGGAATTGCAAAACCCATTCTATTAGCTGAATGAATTAATCTTTGGGTATGTTCTCTTAACTTGAAAATTGTTCCTTCATAAACTCTCTCTCCTTCAAAAACACAACTGGCATAATGCAACCCATGGCTTAGGATATGAAGGTTTGCATCTTTCCAGTCTATATTTTTTCCATTATACCAAATTTTTCCCTGTCTTTTGTCGTAAGGTACGTTTTCCATAAGATTAAAGTTTATATTAAATTATAGATGAATATAATATAAGTCAATAATACTGACCATTGAAATTAATGATACAGGACTTTTTATATCTAAAAGAAAAAAATATTAAAGAAGTATTGGAACTTATACTTGAAAGTTATGTTGTTACGACGTTTGATACTGATTTTGTATTAAAACATAATAAATTCGGCAGAGCTCACCAAAGGTTAATAATGCTAATTGATAATAATCCTGGAATAACAGTATCTGAAGTTTTAAATAAACTAAAAATAACCAAGCAAAGTTTAAGCAGAACATTACAAGATTTACTCAGTAAAAAAATTGTTAGTCAAAAAAAAGGGAAAAAAGATGGAAGAGAAAAGTTGTTATTCCTAGATGATAAAGGAAATGAACTTAGTAAGCAAATATTTGATACTCAAAAGAAAAGAATACTTTATGCTTTTAAAAATTCTACCCCTGAGGATGTATTGAGTTTTAAAAATGTTTTAATTAAAATTATTAAATAACCTTATGTCTATTGAAAAAAACAAGAAACATATTTTGGTAGTTGACGATGATGAAAAAATCAAAGAGCTAGTAAAAACCTATTTGATTGAAAATGGATTTACTGTTACCTCCGCTGAAAATGCAGAAGAGGCAAAAAATAGAATGGATTTATTTAAATTTGACTTAATTGTGTTAGATATAATGATGCCTGGTCAAGATGGTTTAGAATTAACCAAAGAAATTAGAAAAGATAGTCAGCAACCTATTATTTTATTGACTGCTAAGGGTGACCCATCCGATAGGATTAAAGGTTTAGAACTTGGGGCTGATGATTATCTTCCGAAACCATTTGAACCAAAAGAATTACTTTTAAGAATAAAAAATATTTTAAGTAAAATTAAAAAGTTAAGAGATATTAATGAAGTAATAAATTTTGGAGATACAAAACTATATATAAAAAAAATGATAATTAAAAATAATAATAAAATTTATAAAATTAACTCATCAGAAAGAAAGTTGCTTGAAAATATGATATTGTCTGTAGGAAAAGTTTTCCAAAGAAATGATATCTTAAACCTTATTAATTTAAAAAAGGAAAGGGCCGTTGATGTGATAATTACCAGATTAAGACAGAAAATCGAACCAGATCCTAAGAACCCAATTTATTTACAAACAGTCAGGGGAAATGGATATGTGCTATGGTCTGATTAATGATTAAAAAATTTTTACCTAAGACCCTATTTTTTAGATATTTTTTAATAATTTTAACACCTATAATTATTTTTCAAGTTTTATTATCTGTTGTATTTTTTGATAGCCTTTGGATTAAAACTAACAAAGGGTTAGTAAACTCATTAACTGAAGAATTGAATACAATTTCTAGTTTTTATTTAAATAAAAAAAATGAAAAAGATTTTAATTTAATAAAAAAACAAGTAATCGAAAATTCATCATTAAGCGTTTTTGTAAAAAAAAATAGCGATCTTCCAAAAAATAATAATTATGTAAAATTCAGTTTTTATGACAGATTAATGAATAAACAGTTTAAACAAAATATAAAAACACCATATTGGTTTAATACCAGACTCGATAAAGATAATGTTGAAGTTCAATTAAAAATTCAAAAAGATGTAATTGTATTTATTGTTCCAAAATCTAGAATTAGAAACTCATCTGGAAGAATTTTTATATTATGGATTATGGTACCTGGAATAATTTTACTTTTAATATCTATATTATTTTTAAGAAATCAAATTCGGCCCATTACAAATTTAGCTACGTCCGCAGAAAAATTTGGTAAAGGACAGTATGTTGCGCCGAATAAGCCATATGGAGCAATAGAAATTAGAAAAGCTACAATAGAATTTGAAAAAATGAAGGCAAGAATCTTAAGACATGTGAGTCAAAGAACAACCATGTTATCTGGAATAAGTCATGATTTAAAGACACCAATAACTAGACTTAAATTACAAATCGAAATTCTTAACAAAGATGGAAAATTAGATGGAATAAAAGAAGATATAAACGAAATGGAAAAAATGATTTCAGAATATCTTGATTATTCTAATTCTGAGTCAAACACAGAAAATACTAAATTTAATGTTTCTGAACTTGTTTCTGAGATCATAAAAAAATTCAATAATAAAAATATAATTTTTAAAACAGATGAAAATTTATACATGATGGGCAAAAAACACTTAATTAAAAGGTGTTTTAGCAACTTAATTGATAACAGCACTAAATATGCTAATAATATAAACATTACAGCATACAAAAGTAAAAAGCATTTAGATATTTTTTTTGATGATGATGGTCCGGGTATACCAGAAAATGAACATGAAAGAGTTATGAGGCCATTTTATAAATTAGATAAAAGTAGAAAACTTAACGATGGTAGTGTTGGTCTTGGCTTATCAATTGTACAAGATATAATCAATTCACATGGGGGGACAGTACAATTAGAGAATAAAAAAAAGGGTCTTAGAGTTAAACTGCAATTTCCTATATAATGTTTATTAATAACTTAAATCCAATTTTTATAAACATAGGTTTTGTTGAAATTAGATGGTACTCGCTTGCGTATATTTTTGGGATCTTGTTTGCTGTTATATTTTGTAAAATTTTAATAAAAAAATTTAATCTTAGTTATAAGCAAGACATTTTTGATGATTTTTTACCATATTCAATTTTTGGAATAATTTTAGGAGGAAGGTTGGGTTATGTAATATTCTACGATTTTATTTTTTTTATTAATAACCCTATTGATATTATTAAAATATGGAATGGCGGTATGTCTTTTCATGGAGGATTGATAGGTATAATCCTTGCCTCAGGTTTGTTTTGCAAAAAAAAGAATTTAAATTACTTACATTTTACTGATTTATTAGCAGTATTGACGCCGTTTGGTCTTTTTTTAGGAAGAATTTCTAATTTTATAAATTCTGAACTAATAGGAAAACCCACTGACGTTCCTTGGTCTGTTATATTTATAAAAATAGATAATTTGACAAGACATCCATCTCAAATTTATGAAGCTTTTTTAGAAGGTTTAGTTTTATTTTGTTTAACATATTTAATTTTTAAACATAAGTTTAATGTTAAAGGATTTACCTCAGGCTGTTTTTTAACTTTTTATGGAATTTTTAGAATTTTTTCTGAACAATTTAGACAACCAGATTTACACCTGGGGTTAGTTTTTTTTAATTTGAGCCTTGGATCAATTCTTAGTTTTGTAATGATATTTTTTGGTATTTACCTTATCTTATATAATAATGAGCATAATAAAAAAATTTAAAAATAAAATTACACTTGATAAGTATATTAATTTAGCCTTGTACAATGAACAGGACGGGTATTACGAAAAAAAAGGAATATTCGGAAAAAGCGGTGATTTTATTACATCACCTTACATTTCTAGCATTTTTGGAGAAATAATAGCTGTATGGATACTTGATCAGTTTATAAACAAAAAAATTTATAATTTTAGCATTTTGGAAATTGGAGCAGGTGAAGGTTATTTAGCAAAGGATATTTTGAATACCTTTGAAAAATTCAAAAATATAAAATTTAAATTTAATTATGTAATATGTGAAAAAAGCAACTTTTATAAAAAACAACAAAAAAATAAGCTTTATAGGTTTAATATAAAATGGATAAATAATATTAAAAATTTTAAAAAAAAAAAATTGTATAGTATTATCAAATGAGTTAATTGATGCATTTCCAATTAAGCAATTGTTTAAAAATAATAATGCGTGGTATGAAAAATACGTTAAACTTAATAGTAAATTAAATAAATTTGAGTTTGTAGACGTAAAAATAAAAAAATCTCATCAGGTATTTAAAAAAATTTATCCTTTAAAAAAATTAAATTTTATCGAATATGAGCCTGATATCGAAAATTTTGTTAAAAATATCTCAAATATTTTAAAATTTGATAGTAATAATATTTTTATAACATTTGATTATGGCTACAACTCAAGAGATTTTAAGAACACTATTCAAGCATTATATAAACACAAAAATGCTAATATTTTAACTAATATTGGAAACGTGGATATTACTCACCTTGTTAATTTTTATTATATAAAAAAATTATTTCAACTTAACAAGATAAACAACATAAATTATCATACTCAAAGTGAGTTTTTAATTAATTCTGGTATTAATATTAGATTAAATCAAGTAATTAAATATACTAAAAATAAAGAAAATCAAAAAAAGCTTTATTTATCTGTTGAGAGATTGATATCAAAAAATAAAATGGGTGAATTATTTAAGGTTTTAATTGCATCAAAAAATTAATTATGTTTCTATTTTCAGAGAAGTTCAAATCAAAAAAAATTTTTCACGCTTTTTGCACAAGAAAAGGTGGTGTTTCAAAAGGTATTTTTAAATCACTTAACTTTGGTATTGGATCTAAAGACAGTAAAAATTTTGTCAGAAAAAATTTTAACATTATTAAAAAGAAAACTAAATTGAAAAAAATTTACTTAGTAAAGCAATATCACAGTAATAAAATAATAAAATTTAATAAAGAGAATAAAAACCAAGTACTAGGCAAAGGTGATGGAATTTTTACTGACATAAAAAAAATTGGTATTGGAATTTTAACAGCTGATTGTGCTGCCGTACTTTTCAAAGACAAAAAGGAAAAATTTATTTGTTGCGTTCATTCTGGATGGAAAGGCGCTTATAAAAATATATTAAAAAAAGCTATTAAATGTTTTGAAGAACAAAATATAAAACCAAAAAATATTTTAGTAGCCCTAGGGCCCTGTCTTGGAGCAAAAAGTTACGAGGTATCCACAACATTTAAAGTAAAAATAATAAAAAAATATAAAAATTCGGGTAAATGTTTTAAAAATAAAAAAGGTAAATTGTTTTTTGACTTGCGAAAATTTATTGTAAATAGACTAATTGATTCGGGAATTACAGTAAATAACATAAGTCATGTAAATAGAGATACTTACAAACTTAGTCGTCTTTTTTATAGTTACAGACTGTCTTTGCACAAAAAAGAAATAGATTATGGACGAAATTTATCAATTATCAGTAAAAATTAATTTGAAAGGATTATTAAATAAACTATAAGAATTATATGAAGCTAATTTCAGGAAGTTGTAATGAAAAACTGAGTAAAGAAATAGCTAAAAATCTAAAATCAAGATTATCAGATATAAAAATAATAAGATTTGCGGACAGCGAAGTATATTGTGAGATAAAAGAAAATATGAGGGGCAAAGACGTTTTTTTAATTCAAGGAACTTCTTATCCGGCTAATTATAATATAATGGAACTTTTAATTTGTGTAGATGCGCTTAGAAGAGCTTCTGCAAAAAGTATAACTGCAGTGCTTCCATATTTTGCATATGCAAGACAAGATAGAAAAGTTTCTCCAAGATCGCCTATAAGTGCTAAATTATTTGCAAATCTTTTAACACAAGCAGGTGTTAATAGAGTTTTGACTATGGACCTGCATGCTAATCAAATTCAGGGTTTTTTTGATATTCCAGTAGATAATCTTTTTGCTGCACCGATTTTTGTGAAACATATCAAAGCAAGAATTAAAAATAAAAACATTGTATGCGTAGCACCAGACGTTGGAGGTGTTGAAAGGGCTAGAGCTATTGGAAAGAGATTAGGTGCGGACTTGGCTATAATTGATAAACGAAGGTCGGGACCCGGAAGATCAGAAGTTATGAACGTAATTGGGAATGTAAAAAATAAAATTTGTATAATTCTAGACGACTTAGTAGATAGCGGAGGAACGATTGTTAACGCAGCAAAAGAGCTTAAAAACAAAGGTGCACATGAAGTATACGCCTATGTTGTTCATGGTGTTTTAACGGGCAAAGCTGTAGACAGAATTAATAATTCAAAAATTAAAAAATTTATAATAACAAATTCTATCGAAAATAGTAAAAAGGTATCAAAATTTAAAAAATTTGAGACAGTTTCTATAGCTAAGTTATTTGCTAATGCCATTTACAGTATTTCGTCATCAAAATCTGTTTCTAAACTATTTAAATAGAAAAAATTTATAATTATAATACTTGTTTTTATATTAATCATATTATAAAACCCCCGTGATCATGAATAAAGATTTGCAAACATTAGATGTTGACTTGAGAAAAACAAAAACTAAGTCTGAGTTAAATAAATTAAGATCTGAAGGTTTTGTTCCAGGAATTTTATACGGTGAAATTGATAAAAATATTACATTAAGTATTAAAAAAACATCACTAGAGAAATTTTTAAATTCTACAAATTTTATGAGTACCGTAATAGCTATAACTGTAGGTGGAAAAAATTATAAAGTTTTACCAAGAGATGTTGAGTTTGACTCTTTATCTAATCAGCCAGTGCACGTAGATTTTCAAACACTTAGTTCAAATACAAAAGTTCAAGTATGGATACCAGTTAAATTTTTAAATGAAGAGAAATGTCCAGGATTGAAAAAGGGAGGCGTTCTTAATATTGTTAGAAGAAAAGTTGAGCTTAATTGTCCAGCTGATAATATACCAGCCGAACTACAAGTTGACCTTGAACAAAAAGAAATTGGAGATAGTATCAAAATTTCTGCAATTAAGTTACCAGAAAAAGTTAAACCTACAATATTAGATAGGAATTTTACTATAGCATCAGTGGCAGCACCTACTGTTGTGGCAGAACCTGAATCAACAGCTGAGAAAACCGATGAAGAATCTCAAGCTACAGAAGGAGGCGAAACTCAAACTACAGGCGCAGGTGATGGGACAAAACAAGAAGCAAAAGGTCAAAAAATTGAAACCAAAAAAGAAGAAAAAAAACCTGCTGAAATCAATAAAAGCGCTGATAAAAAGAAATAACTAAATGTTACTGTTTGTTGGACTTGGTAATCCTGATCCTAAACATAAAAATAATAGACATAATATAGGTTTTATGTTGATCGATGCGCTCAATAAGAAATTTAATTTTTCAAAACAAAAACCAAAATTTAAAGGACTGTTAACTAGTGGAGAAATTAATAGTCGTAAAATTATGCTTGTCAAACCACTAACATTCATGAATAACTCTGGCGTATGTTTAAGAGAAATACAAGATTATTATAAAATCGATAAGAAAAATATTTTTGTATTTCATGATGATTTAGATTTAGAGATTGGTAAAATAAAATGTAAAAATGGTGGTTCGAGTGGTGGGCATAACGGTATTAAGTCAATAACAGAAATTTTAGGTGAAAATTTTAATAGAGTAAGAATTGGTATTGACCACCCTGGAAGTAAAAAATTTGTAGATCAACATGTTCTAAATGACTTTTCAAATGAAGAAAAAAACATAATTGAAGAAACTATATCTAAAATTTTAGATAATATTTTTTTACTATTTGATAAAAAATTAGATGATTTTTCAAGTAAAACAAATAATTAATGAGTTTTAAATGTGGAATAGTTGGATTGCCAAATGTCGGTAAATCGACAACCTTTAACGCACTTACTAAATCTAGAAATGCTCAGATAGCAAATTTTCCGTTCTGTACTATAGACCCAAATATAGGTATAGTAGAAATTCCTGACCATAGATTGGAAAAAATTACAAAGATATCTAACTCTAAAGAAAGAATAAATAGTCTTATAACTTTTGTGGATATTGCTGGTCTTGTAAAAGGAGCGTCCAAAGGTGAGGGTCTTGGCAATAAATTTTTATCTCATATTAGAGAAGTAGATATGATTGTTCATCTTGTAAGGTGTTTTGATGACCCTAATATACAAAATGTAAATAACACTGTAGATCCATTACGCGATTTAGAAATGATTGAAACGGAATTAACTCTTTCTGATATGGAAAGTCTGGAAAAGAGATTAGATAAAAAAAATAAAAATAAAATTTCTAATAGTGAGGAAAAAAATTTTCTATCAGAAATTTATAAAAACTTGTCAGAAGGTTTAGATTTAACAAGTAAGATAAATTCTTACGACAAAAAGCTGATAACTTTTGCTTCAACACTATCACTTAAGCCAAAAATTATTGTTTGTAATGTTAATGAGGATGACATCTTAAAAGGTAATAGTCATGTAGATAAGGTGAAAAATAAATATAAAAATACTAATGTAATTACAATATCAGCAGATATAGAAAGACAAATTAGTGAATTAGGCAATGAAGATGCAAATGATTTTAAAAAAGATTTAGGCATAAATGAATCTGGCTTGGATAAATTAATAAAAGTGAGTTTTGATACATTAAATCTAAATACTTATTACACTTCAGGTGCTAAAGAATCAAAATCTTGGATAATAAATAAAAATACAACAGCACCAGATGCGGCAGAGATAATACACAGTGATTTTAAAAAAGGTTTTATAAAAGCAGAAGTTATATCTTACGAAGATTTCATAAATTTTAACGGGGAAAATGGATGTAGGGAAAATGGCAAGTTAAGAATTGAAGGAAAAGATTATGTTGTAAGAGATGGTGATATTTTACACTTTCGTTTCAATATTTGACCAGATTTTCTTTTTGATAATAAATCCAAGAATTGTTAAAATTAATAAATAAATTATAGATTTAAAACCAGTTCTTTTTCTAGCTTCCAAATGAGGTTCTGCAGCCCATGTTAAAAAGGCTACCACATCTTTTGAAATTTGTTCCTCTGACGCATTTGTGCCGTCTGTATACTCAACGGATCCATCATTTATAGGTTTGGGCATACGAATTTTGTTTCCTGTCATATATTTATTAAAATAAACCCCTTCTTCTAAAGTAATATTTGAAGGAATTTCATCTGCATAACCCATAAGCACTGAATAAACATAGTTTGCACCACCTTTTCTCGCTTTAACCAAAACTGACATGTCAGGTGGATAAGCACCACCATTTGCTGCTCTGGCTGCATTAGAATTGGAATATGGTTTTACGAATTTATCTGAGGGAAGCGCTGTACGAGTAAACATTTCTCCGTCTTGATTGGGGCCATCTTGTACCTCAAATTGACTTGCAATAGCTTTAACTTCTTCTTTAGAAAACTCTGGACCTCCCTTCTCTCCTAAATTTCTATAACTTAAGTGTCTCATTGAATGACATGATGCACAAACTTCTTTGTATACTTGAAAACCTCTTTGAAGTGATGCTTTGTCAAATTTACCAAAAAAACCATCGAAAGGCCAATTTACCTTTATTAGATCTGTTTTATTAACTTCGGAAAAACTATTTTGGGTTAGAAAGAAAAATACAATAAGAAATGTTCTGAATATTTTAATCATTAAGTAAAATTAAATGTTTTTATTTTACCTTTTTTTTTCCAATCCATATATTCATTAATACTTTGAGGCATTGGTAATGGCTTTTCGTACCTTGAAACTAATGGCGCTAATACCAAAAAGAAAGCAAACCAATAAATTGTCCCTAGACGACCCAAAACTAGATAAATACCCTCAGCCGGCATTGCCCCAACATACATCAATAAGAAAAAGTCTAAAACAAATAAAAATACGCATTGTTTCCATATAGGTCTAAATACACTCGATCTGACTTTACTGAAATCAAGCCATGGAAGTAAACCTAGAATAGCTATGCTGCTAACCATTGCTATAACCCCCATCAACTTGTCTGGTATGGCTCTTAATATTGCGTAGAAAGGCAGAAAGTACCATTCTGGAACAATGTGAGCAGGAGTAACCATTGGATTAGCAGGAATATAATTATCTGGATGACCTAAATAATTTGGAGCAAACATCATGACTGCAACAAAAATTAAAATAAATATTAGCATGCCAACAAGATCTTTGCTTGTAGTAAATGGTGAAAATGAAACTGTATCTCGAGTATCTTTTGGCTCAATACCTGAGGGATTATTCGAACCAACTATATGTAAAGCTATTACATGGAACACAACAATTCCAACTATTAAAAAAGCAATTAGCCAATGCAGAACATAAAATCTATTTAATGCTGCGTCACCAACTGAATAATCTCCCCATAACCATGTTACAATACCTTCACCTATGAGTGGGATAGCTGAAAAAAGATTTGTTATAACTGTTGCACCCCAATAGCTCATCTGACCCCAAGGTAATGTATATCCTAAAAATGCAGTTGCGATCATCAAAAAAAATATAGTGATACCTAATAACCACATTAGCTGTCTAGGTTCTTTATAAGAACCATAATATAATGACCTAAATATATGCAAATATACTGCTATAAAAAAAAACGAGGCCAAATTCATATGAGCATATCTAATTAACCAACCAAAATTTACATCCCTCATAATTTTTTCTACTGAGTCAAAAGCCTCGTCTGCAGATGGTTTATAATGCATACCTAGAGCTAATCCTGTTATTATCAAAAAAATTAGACATAACATTAATATTCCACCAAAACTCCAAAAATAATTTAAAGTTTTTGGAACTTGAAAATCTAAATATTCATGTTTGAAAATTCTAAATATAGGTAGTCTATTGTCTATCCAACCTATTACACCGGAGTATGGTGAACCACCTACCTTGTTAGTGTGAACTGGTTTAAATTTCTCTTGTTCAGAATATTCGCTCATTCAGTTAACCTATAACTATTCTGTTATCGTCTATAAATTTATAACTAGGTACTTCAAGATTAGTTGGTGCGGGTCCTTTTCTAATCCTTCCAGATGTATCGTAATGTGATCCATGGCAAGGGCAAAACCACCCACCATATTCACCTTTGCCATTTATTGGTACGCACCCTAGGTGAGTACAAATTCCTATTACCACTAACCATTCTGATTTTTTAACTCTAATTTTATCATCCTCTGGGTGCTTTAAATCTTTTATATTTATGCTTTCTGCAGATTTTACTTCCTCAGGTGTTCTTCTTTTAATAAAAACCGGTTTACCTCTCCACATTACTGTTATTTCTTTACCTTTCTCAATTTTACTAATATCTACCTCAATAGATGATAGTGCTTTTACTGATGAGTCTGGATTCATTTGAGTTACTATTGGCCAAATCGTAGCTCCTGCACCGACTGCACCTAGAGTGGCAGTTAATGTATAAATAAAATCTCTTCTTGTAGTTTTTTCTTTAATATTATTCCTATCCATGTTTTAGATTTATCATAAATAAATTAAAATGCTTAAATATTACTACATCCAGAATGACGCAGAATAAGATAAATATAGCTCTTTATCAGCCAGATATTCATCAAAATACTGCTGCGATCATTAGAACTGCGGCATGTTTGGGAGTTAAATTAATGATCATACAACCTTCAAACTTTGTATTTGATGAGAAAAAAGTAGGAAGAATTTATATGGATTATCTAAAACATTGCGAGCTAGAGTTCTACGAATCAACGGATGATTTTTTTGACAAAAATAAAAAAAAAAGAGTAATACTATTCACAACCAAATCATCAAGTAATTACTTTGATTTTAAATTCAAAAGAAATGATATATTATTGTTTGGAAATGAAACTAGCGGTGTATCAAATGTATTATATAAATCACTGACATATCAAGTTACAATACCAATGAATAATAAAACAAGATCTCTAAATTTAGCATCATCAGTGTCTATTGGTATTTCAGAAGCCTTGAGGCAATTAAATGTTAAATAAAAAAAAAGAAATAGAAAATTGGTTTAGATGTTTGAGAGACTTAATCTGCCAAGAATACTCCAATATTGAGTCCAAAAAAAAATTTAAAAAAAAGAAATGGAATAGAAAAAAAAAATCATTAGGTGGAGGAGAAATCGCTATGTTAAGAGATGGTAAAACTTTTGAAAAAGTTGGTGTAAATATTTCTACAGTGTATGGCAAATTTGATCGCATATTTGCAAGGCAAATTCCGGGAACATCTAAAAGCAATAAGTTCTGGGCGTCAGGAATATCCGTAGTTGTTCATCCAAAAAATCCACATGTGCCCTCATTGCATTTTAATACTAGATATATTGAGACAAGCAAAGGCTGGTTTGGCGGTGGTATGGATATGACACCAAATGTTAAAAACCTAGCTTTGAAAAAAAAATTTCATGATGAGCTTAAATTTTTGTGTAATAGTTATGACAAAAAATACTACAACGAATTTAAAAAAAATTGTGATAAATATTTCTTTTTACACCATAGAAATGAACCTCGTGGAGACGGAGGAATTTTCTTTGATTATTTGGATAAAGATTGGATAAAACATTTTAACTTTATAAAAGATATTGGATTATGTTATTTATTATTATCTAGCAAAATAATAAGATCGAATAATACTAAAAAATGGAATAAAAAACTTAAGGAATATCAATTAAAAAAAAGAGCTAAATATACTGAATTTAATTTACTTTATGATAGAGGTACTAAATTTGGTCTGAGTACTGATGGTAATTTAGAAGCTATTTTTATGTCGTTACCACCAAGTGCAAAATGGTAAAAATATGGACAAACAACCAATTACAATAAAAGGTCTCGAAAAAATTAAAAGTGAACTTGCTGAAAGAAAAAATATTATAAGGCCTAAAATTGTTAGCGCAATTTCTGAAGCAAGATCACACGGAGATTTAAAAGAAAATGCTGAATATCATGCTGCTAAAGAGGAGCAGTCTTTCAATGAAAAAAGAATTAGAGAGATTGAAACAACATTAGCAAATGCAAATATTATAGATGTAAGTAAAATTGAAAATACAGGTAAGATAATTTTTGGATCTACGATTGATGTAATTGATTTAGAAACAAGTAAAAAAAATACTTTCAAAATAGTCGGTAAAGATGAGGCGGATATTAAACAGGGATTAATATTTTATAAATCTCCCATGGCTAAAGGGTTTATAGGAAAAAACAAAGAAGATTGTGTCACTATTATAACGCCGTCTGGTGAAAAGAATTTTGAAGTTTTAGATGTAAGATATATTTAATAATTATTTATAAATTTCTATTGCATCTTCAATATCTTTTTCGGAAATAATATTATTGTTTGACTGCCATCTATGTCTTAAAAAAGAAAAAACTTTTTTCAATTTTTCCTCGTCTTTAATTCCTTTTGATTGAAACAGTAATTTGTCAAAAACAAATTCATCAGAACCTCGATTTTTAAGAGAGTCGTAATTTCTTTTATAATCATCATAATTATAATTATTATTAACTAAATACTGAAATTGAATGTAGTCTTTAATAAATATTAGCGGCATATTAATAGCCTTTTTTTCAACTAAATCTATACCTTCATTTGAAATTGAAAAATCATATGTGAAATTTTTTTGTAAATTTTCAAACCTATTTCTTATTTTGTTTGAGAGATTAAATTCTTTAACAAATTTTCGATAATTTTCAGTTTCGTCTATTAATAGAAGAGCAAGTAAAATAATATAATCAAAACTACTGTCAATTATCTTATTATTTTTAGTAAAATTTAATCTTTCGAAATATTTTAAACCTTTATAAATATAAGAGAAAAAATCTAAACAAAATTTATGTCCAAATAATTTATATGGATTACCACCAATTAATATTTTACTAAGCTCTTGAATTTTTCTTTCGTTAGATAAACCCGAAATACCATTTTCATGTTTAGTTATGCTTTTTAGAACAATTTCCTCATGTTCACATTTTGAATAGATAGAAAAAAATCGAAAATACCTTAAGGCTCTAAGATAATCCTCTTTAATTTTTTGATCTGGATCTGTAACAAATCGTACTTTGCCATTTTTAAGATCTGTAATTCCATTAAATGGGTCAATATAATTATTATAATCATAGTATATTGAGTTTATTGTAAAATCCCTTCTTAATGCGTCTTGTTTCCAATCGGTGGTAAAAATAACATCAGTTTGTCTTCCAGACTGATTTATATCCTTTCTTAATGTAGTAATTTCAAATTTAAATTTTCCGATAAATGCAGAAATTAAACCATAACCTCGGTTCTCATCATTAAATTTAATGTTTTGCTCTTTTAATATTTCCGAGACCTCATCAGGAGTTAGTGATGTTGCCATATCTATATCTTTAATTTGAACTTTTAGGATCTGATCCCTGACACATCCTCCTACAAATCTACAAACTACTTTATCTCTACTTTTATTTAAAACTTCATAAATTTTTTGAGCTTCGTGTATTTGTTTTAAATTTTCAGTCATTTTTTTGGCTGGGGCTCTAGGATTCGAACCTAGGATGACGGTACCAAAAACCGTTGCCTTACCGCTTGGCTAAGCCCCAATAATAAACTAATTAATTGTTTTGACTGATGCTGTCCAATAATTTTTATACTTTCTTTTAAACATATTTTTTGCATTATAAAGTGATTTTTTGTCTCCAAAAATACCAAAACAAGCTGATCCGCTACCGCTAATATTACAATACTTACAGCTATCAATTCTTTTTAGTAAGTTAATTATATTAGCTATTTTAGGTTCTATATTTATTGAAATATTTAATAAATCATTTTTAAATGCTTTATAATTTAAATTATTATTTTTTATAATTTTAGAAATACCCAAACCTTTTGAGAAGATTATATTTTTTTTGTAAACTTCTTTTGTAAGTAAAATCTTTTTTGGATAAACAATTAATATATTGAGTTTTTTTTTAAAATTTATTATTTTAAATCTTTCACCAAAATTATATATGAGTTTAGGTTTATTGTTTAAAAATATTGGACAATCTTTGCCTATTTTGCTTAGAATTTTTACCTCCTTATATTTAGAAAAATTTAATTTATAATTTTTTTTTAAATAATTAAAAATTGTCGTGCAGTTTGATGATGATCCTCCTAATCCAGATCCGATCGGTATTTTTTTATTTACAATAACCTTAAAAAAAACCTCTTGAAGCTTTTTTTCTTTCCTTATCAAATTAAGTATTTTGTGAATCGTTGAGTTTCTAAAACCCAATTTTTGGTTTAAACCTTTAAATGATATTATATCTTTTTTTCCATTTTCAATTTCTTTTATAAAAATATCATCTTTTAGATCTGTCTGAACTACAAATGAATTAATTACATGGAAGTTTTTTTTTTTCTTTAATACATTTAAAAAAATATTTATTTTCGATAAGCTTTTTAAATGATTAAAATTTTTATAAACCATCTATAATTTTTTTCTCAATCCTTTTTTTTACTTTTTTTTCAATTGAATTAAGTTTTAATGCATTCTTCCATATATATCTTGCTTGAAGTTTTTTATTTAGTTTCCATAATACATCTCCATAATGATCATAAACTTCTACTTCGTACGGAGCTTTTTCATAGGCTAATTTTAAATACTTTTCTGCCATTTCATAATTTTGATTTAAAAAGTATGCCCATCCTAAAGAATCTATTACATACCCATATTTCCATTCACTTAATTCATTTGCCTTATATAACATTTTTTTTGCTTTATCTAAATTCCGCCCCCTCTCAAGCCAGCTATATGCAAGATAATTAATTACTCTGAATTGATTAGATGAAACTTCAATTGATTTTAGAAAATTTTTTTCAGCTTTATTCCATTTATCCAATCTTTCAAAGCAAATACCCTTGTAATAATAAAGTTCCCAAGAGAGATTGGGAACATTAGTAGAGTTTTCGGCAAAGCGGTAATATTTTAATGCTTTTTTATATTTTTTTTTATATCTATAAAAATTTGCAATATCGATATTCTTTTCGTAAATATAATATTTAGTTTCTTTTAATATTGAAATTAATTCGTTAGGTTTTTTTTTATTATTTAGTAATAATTGGTAATTTATATACCAATTATATTCTTCACCAATATTTCTTAATATATTGATTATTTTTTGATTAACTTCCTGGTTATTATTTTTTAAATCATGCTCAAAAAGCAATAAATAATTACTTAAAAATTTAGGGTTTAAATAATTTGATAAGGATAAAAGTATTTGAGAAACCTGATTCTCTCCTCTATCAAAGTAGAAACCTGCAAATAGATATAAAATTTCAGCTAAATTATCTTGTAATTTATTTTTATCGTAAAAGTTTATAAAATTATTTTTATTATTTTTTATATTTATCTTTAATTGCTTCAATAAAATACTATTTCTATTATTTTCTAAAGAATTTTTTAATATATTTATCGCTTGTTTATTTTTAGAACTTGATACTTTATTAAGTGCAATTAATGCATGATATCTATGTAATGAATTATCTTGAATTATTATTTTTTCATAAAATGACATGTCTTTCTCATTGTTTAAATAACTTGAAATTAAATAATTGTTGATCAAGTCTACTTGTTTGCTTAATGGTTTATGATTAAAATCTTTGGTTAAATTTGACTTTAGTATTGTCCATCTTTTTAAGGAAAAAATTAACTCGTCGTAAAGAGGATCAATTTTACTGTTTTTACTTATTGTATTTATAGCCTTATCAAATTTTTTTTCTTTTATAAATTGCGTAAATAATACGAGATTATAAGGAAATCTAGATTTTAATTTACCATCAAAATCATTTATATATCTTGATGCTTTTTTTATATCTCCATTGACTGTTAAAGCAATTACATATTGTAAATTAAACAACTCGTGTTCCTTTTTTAAATCCTCTAGTCCAGATAAATACTTTTGAGAATTTAAGAAATCGCTTCTTTTATTTAAAATTGTTCCATAAAGATATTTTGTCATAAATTTAGATGACTTAAGTCTATCATTTTTATCAGTAAAAATATTTGAGAACACAATATCAGTGGATAAAAAAATAAAAATTATAGTGAGTATTATTTGTTTTTTTAATATTATATTCATATGGACAACTTAAAATTAATTTCCGATTATTATCATTTTAGTGAGGTATTTGATAGATTAATTTATTCAAAAAAAAACCAAAATAATAAAAAAAATTCTTTTGAAAATCTTAAAAAAGAAATTGAAAAATTAAGTACAATTTATAATAAAAATATAAATAATTTAGTTTTCGCTGATGGCAGTAAAAACGCAAATTTAATGATAATCGGAGAGGCACCTGGATCTGTAGAAGAGAAGATGCAAAAACCATTTGTGGGAGATGCAGGTAAATTGCTTGATAAAATGCTATCCTCTATAAATTTATTGAGAAAAGATACTTATATTACCAATGTAGTAAATTTTAGGCCACCAGATAATCGTAAGCCAACTACCACAGAAATAAATCAATTTTTTCCATTAATTAAAAAGCACGTAGATTTAATAAAGCCTAAAATAATATTATTATTGGGTTCTACAGCCTTAGAAACTTTTTTTAATAAAAAATATTCTATAACTAAAATTAGAGGAACTTGGCTTGAAATTCAAATTAATAATAAGATATATGATTGTTTACCGTCTTTTCATCCAGCTTTTCTTTTGAGACAACCTGACCAGAAAAAGTTTTCATGGGTAGATCTAAAGTTAATAAGAGATAGGTTAGCAAAAATTAATAGCGTTTATGGATGAAAATAAAATTATCGGTGTTGACGAGGTGGGGAGAGGCTGTTTAGCGGGACCTGTGGTAGCAGCTGCAATAATATTAAACATTAAGGACTTAAATAATAAAGAAATTAAAGATTCCAAACTACTAAGTTTTAAACAAAGGAAGAATATGTTTAACATTTTAAAGAAAAATTCTGTATTTAGATTTGGAATTGTTAGTGAAAAAAAAATAGACGATATCAATATATTAAATGCATCATTATTAGCTATGAAAATAGCGGTAAGCAAAATAGATAATTATAAAAAATATAAAATTCTAGTAGATGGTCCAATGTCATTTGATAAAAAAAATTTAAATATTGAGCCAATAATTAATGGGGACAATTTAAATACCTCAATATCTGCAGCTTCAATAATGGCGAAATATTATAGAGATTGCTTAATGATTAGATTAGCGAGAAAGTTCCCTCAATATATGTGGGAAAAGAACTTCGGTTACGGAACTAAAGATCATATCAAAAATATTAGCAAATATGGAATTTGCAAGCACCATAGAAAATCTTTTAAACCAATACACAACATATTGAGTAAAAAAAAAATATAATTCTAGATAACAAACCTTCTTGTTTGACTTTGTTGTTCATTTGGAGTCTATTCTATCTCTGGTTGAAATGACTAAAAAAGAAAAAAATATAAAATTAATAAATGGTGATTGCATTGAAGTATTGACTAAAATTGACTCAAAAACTATTGACCTGATTTTTGCCGATCCGCCATACAATCTACAACTTAAAAATAAATTAACACGGCCTGATTTATCAAAAGTAGAGGCAGTTAATGACAAATGGGATAAGTTCACAAGCTTTGAAAGCTATGACAAATTTTGTATTGATTGGTTAAAAGAGTGTAAGCGACTATTAAAAGATGACGGAGCGATTTGGGTAATCGGTACCTATCATAATATATTTAGAATTGGAAAAATTATGCAGGATTTGGGATTTTGGATACTAAATGATGTAATATGGAATAAATGCAATCCAATGCCGAATTTTAAAGGTACTAGATTTACTAATGCACATGAAACTTTAATCTGGGCTGGTAAAAGTGAAAAATCTAAATATACTTTTAATTATTTATCTCTTAAAACTTTTAATGATGACAAGCAAGTTAGGTCAGATTGGGAGATTCCAATCTGCAATGGAAAGGAAAGATTAAATATTAATTATAAAAAAGCTCATTCAACTCAGAAACCTGAGGCTCTATTAAATAGAGTAATATTGTCTTCAACAGACCAATTTCAAGTTATTTTAGACCCATTTATGGGCACTGGTACAACAGGTGCAGTAGCAAAAAAATTACAAAGAAAATTTATTGGTATAGAAAGAGAAAAAAAATATTTTGAATTAGCAAAACAAAGAATTAACTTAGCAGAAGAATTAAATAAAAAATATTTACAAACAATAGTAAATAGGCGGAAAGAAAAAAGAGTACCATTTGGATATTTGGTTGAAAGCGGTCTTGTTGAACCTGGATTAAACTTATTCGATATAAAGAAGAAACATACTGCAGAAGTTATGGCTGACGGTAGTATTAGATGCAACAAAGTTATCGGTTCAATACATAAAGTTGGAGCAGAAATTGAGGGCCAACCTAGCTGTAATGGATGGTCATATTGGCACTTAAATGTTGAGGGTAAATTAATACCAATAGATATATTGAGAAAAAAAATAAGACAAAGCTCTTTATAATTTATTAGAAAAAATAGATTTATTTAATATCAAACTAAAAATTTTAGATTTTGAAGTGCAACCCAAAACCAAATTTCTTATACCCTTAAGCAATTTGTTTGTTAAATGATAAATAATAATTGTATTCTCAGATTTTTTGATTATTTTCTTAATTCTTTTAAATCTTGCTTTATTTAAATTTTTTGTACTTAAATTGCCTGATTTTAATAATTTAAAAGAATGATACGCATCTTCAATAGCCTGGGATGCACCTTGAGCTCTTGAGGGTATAAACCCGTGTGAGGAGTCACCAATATAAATTACATTTTTTTTTCCAAAAACAATTTTTTTATTTTTGTAAATAGGCCAAACATTAATATTAGATATTTTTTTAAAAAAATCAAATTTTGTTTTAAATTTTTCAAAGAAAAGTTTAATTAATTTTTCATCTTTTTTGTCATAACCATTAATATTTAATTTATCATTTTTAAATTTCTTATTTATTATCCAAACAAAGTTATATTTATCCTTATTTAAATTATTTAGTCTATAATTAACAAAGTGTTCATTGTTACCTAAGTATAAATTAATATTATAGTCGTTATTAGTATTAAAAAATGTTCCTCTTAAAGCATATAATCCAGTAAAAATTAGATTATTTAATTCAGTATTTTTTTTTAATTTGGAGAATATTCCATCACACAAAAAAATAAAATCATATTTTAATTTTTGATTATTCAAAAAAACTTCATTGGTTTCATAATCAATACTTTGAACTTCTATATTTTTTAAATTTTCAAATAGTCTATAATACTCAAAAAATTTTTTTAAAAGCACTGATCTATCTATTGTTATATAATTATTTAGATTTTTGAAGTTTAATATGATTTAAGATAATAATTTTTGTGAATACAAATCTCTTACAATTAATTTATTAATTATTAAATAATCTTCTTTTTTTAAAATCTCTTTAAAATTTAATAGCTCTAAAATTTTTATTGAATTAGGAGACAGTTGTATACCATTTGTATTATCGAAAATTTTTGATCTTTTTTCAAATATTGTTAATTCACATTTAAAATTTTTTTTGAGCAAGCTCCCCAATATAACACCTGAAACTCCAGCGCCTATTATAGCAATTCTCATATATGTGTTATTTCTTTTAAAATTCTTTTCATAAAACTGCTTTGAAATTCTAGTTTAATTTTTTTTTTTGTTATATAAAAATATTTTTTATCATAACAACTCGGATTATTCATTTTATAAAGATAAAGATTACACTTTCGATTAGAAATTAGAATAGTTAATTTTTTTATAAATAAAACTTCATTAGAGTAATTAAAATGAAATTTAAGAGTATTTTTAATATTACATTCTTTATAACTAAATATTGGGAAATTAAGAAAACCTTTTAGTGGTCCAAAGTTATCTTCATATGTCATCAAGTATCTACCATTTTTAAAAGAAACAAGAATAAAATATTCTTCAAGTTTAGTAATTTTTTTATTTGATTTTAACTTAAAACTTTTATTTTTATACGACAGGCATTCTGATGTAAGTGGACATAAACTGCAGTTTGGATTTTTAGGTTTACAAATCAAAGAGCCAATTTCCATTAAACCCTGCATTAATTCTGAATTAAATTTCTTACATTGTAATTTTTTTGTGAATTTCTTTACACTCTGCAATAAATTTTTACTTGATTTAATATCAAATACTCTTTGTATAATTCTTTTTACATTTCCATCTATACCTATTAAAGGTTTATTAAAAATAATGGCTAATAATGTTTTGGCTGTGTAATCCCCTATTCCAGGAAGATTTATTAATGCTTCATAATTATCAGGTAATTTTCCTTCATGTTGATTAACAATTATTTTAGCAGTTTGTTGAAGAAATTTTGCTCTTCTATAATATCCTAGTCCCTGCCACATTTTAATAATACTCGTATTACTTGTTTTAGTTAGTGATTTAAAATTTGGATATTTTTTATAAAATTTGTTAAAATAAGGTATAACTGTATTTACTTGAGTTTGTTGCAACATAAATTCGCTTAACAAAACTTTGTAGTGCTTATCAATAAGATTTTTGTACTCTCTCCAAGGTAAGGTTCTTTTATGTTTAAAGTACCATGAAATAATTTTTTTTGATATTGATATACGCATAATGAATTACTTTAAGAATAATAAAACATATCAAAATTTAAAGCATATTAAATCAGTATTGCCTGAAAATATTAAAAAAATCTTAAGTAAGAGTAAACAAAAATTTAATAACCTAGATGATATAAAAAATAATTGGGTAAAAATCGCGTTTGATTTTTCAAAGCACTGCAAGCCAATAAGGATTTCAAATAATATAGAGGGTATGTGTTTACATCTAGAAGTTGAAAAAAAATTTATTTTAGAGGTAGATTATGAAAGAGATAATCTGATTAAAAAAATTAATTCATTTTACGGGTTTAATCTAATACAAAAAATTATGATTAATACTTATAAAATAAGTGATAAAAAGAATAATCAAACTAAAAAAAAGTTAATTAATGATAAAAACCAGAAAAAAATTAATAACATTAAAAATATAAAATTGAGGAAAATATTTGAAGATTTTGATAAGAATTGATTTTTTATGAAAAAAATAACTATTATATTTTTGGTACTATTATTCACAAGCGGTATTTCATTTTCAAAGATTACAGTTTTAAGTTATGGCGCTGATACTTCAAAAATTAATCTAAAAATATATTCTTCATTAACTTGTCCACATTGTGCTGAATTTCATTTTAAAACATTGCCAAAACTAATTGAAAAATACGCTTCAAAAAATATGATGTACATTGAAGTACTTGATTTTCCTTTAGATTACCCGGCGCTTAATGCTGCCAAGATACAAAAATGTGTTAATAATCGTCAGGATGAGTACCTAAATATAATTTATAAAACTCAATCAAAATGGTCGAATGCAAAAAACTTAAAGGAAGTTAATAATAACTTAAAAAAAATTTCATCAAAGTTCGGGGTATCATCCTCAGATTTTGAAAAATGTTTAGTAAATAAAAAAATTGAAAAAAATATATTGCAGTCAAGAATTAATGCACAGAAAAATTATAGTGTAAATTCAACGCCAACAATTGTAATTAATAAAAAAAAATATTCTGGCTCACTAGAATTTGATGAACTAAAAATTTTTATAGATAAACTTTTATAATGAAATTTAAACAAATAGATATAAATTGCTTCAAATCTTTTCCAGATCAAATATCTTTTCCAATTGATAAAGGACTAACTGGTATAGTAGGTCCCAATGGTTGTGGTAAGTCAAATATTGTTGAGGCACTTAAATGGGTAATGGGTGAAACCTCAGCGAAAAGCTTAAGGGGTGCAGGTATGGAAGATGTAATATTTAATGGAACCTCGGATAGACCTTCGAAAAACTTTTGTGAAGTTACGCTTAAATTAGATAGCGATGGAAAAAAGAGTATATCTGAAAATTTAGGAAATATTGAAGTAAGGAGAAGGCTAGAAAAGGACAAAGGTTCAAAATACTTTTTAAATGGAAAAGAAGTTAGGGCAAAAGATATACATATACTTTTCGCAGATTTATCTACAGGACCGCATTCACCATCTATGGTTAGTCAGGGACGAGTTGGTAATTTAATTACTGCAAAGCCAACAGACCGAAGAGCGATTTTGGAGGAGGCTGCAGGAATAGGTGGATTACATGCGAGAAGGCATGAAGCTGAACTTAGGTTAACAGCAGCTGAAAATAATTTAAATAAAGCAGACGATTTAATGAAACAGACAGAAATTCAACTTAAAAATTTGAGAAAACAAGCTGAAGAGGCGTACAGGTATAAATTTATTTCTGAGGATATAAAAAAAAAGGAAGCTGAATTAACCTTTCTAAACTATAAAAAAATTGAAAATGAGATTAACGACAACAGTGAAACTTTAAATGAAATAGAAGATGAAATTAGTGCAATTAATATCGAAAAAAATTATAATCTTGAAAACCTTAAAAAATTAGAAAATGATATTAAACCAATTAGAGATAGTTTAGAGATACAAAATTCTAAGCTTCAAAAAATTGAATTGGAAGCAGATAAAATTTCTGAAGAGGAAATTAGAACTAAAGAAAAAATTGATAATATAAAAAGCGAAAATAAAAATATCTATAAAGATATAAATAGAGAAAATGAAATTATATTAAAGTCAGGAAATAATGAGGAAAGACTAAAAACTGAAAGACAAGAACTTATAGACATAGAAAAAAATTATTATGAAATTGAGAATAAAGCTACCGATGATTATAAATTTGCATTAAATAAACTTAGCGAATATCAACAAAAAATTAGAGAATTTTTTGATAAAATAATAAATTATTTAAAAAAATAAAAATGACGTAAATGTTTCTCAAATAAAGGAGGACTTTGATATGCACATGGCTCAAATTTCTGATCAGCAGGAAATTTATGCTAATAGATTTGGTAAATACGATATTATAAAGCAAGAGGCTGCTAAAAGAAAAGAAAGGTTAATAAATATCGATAAAGAAATAAAAAATTGGAGAGAGTTAAAGGAAAATTCTAATATAAAATTACTTGATTTAAAAAAGAAAATAAAATCTAATGAAGAAAAATTAGAATTTGAAGAAGTTAAGCCAAAAGAAATTGCTGAAAAAAAGGGTTCTTATTCTCAAAATATAAAAAATATTCAAGAAACAATCAATTCCCACAAAAATGAATTAAATAATAAAGAAACAAAAATAATAAATACAAATGAAACATTAAGTAAAATAAATAGTTCAATTTTAGCAAAAACTGAAAAAAAAGTTAGATCGCAAACAATAGTTGAAGGATTACAATTTAGATTAAGAGAAGCAGAACAAAAATCACTGATTGAATTTAAAATTGATATTAATGAAATCCCTGAATATGCAAAGTCGGATAATTTTGGAAATAAAAGTATTGATGAATTGCAAGAAGAAATTATTAATCTCAAAAAAAAGAGAGATCAAATGGGTGCGGTCAATTTAAGAGCAGATAATGAGACTAAAGAGTTAAAAGATAAAATTGATCAAATGATGAAAGATAGAACTGATCTTGTACATGGTATCCAAAAATTAAAAGGTGGTATAAGTGAACTTAATCAAAAAGGAAGAGAAAGATTGTTAGAGGCATTTGAAAAAGTGAGTAGAAAATTTAATGACGTATATACAAAACTCTTTGCAGGTGGTTCTGCAAGATTAGAAATGGTTGAGTCAGATGATCCACTAGAAGCCGGTTTAGAATTGCTTGTCAGCCCACCAGGTAAAAAATTACAATCAATAACCTTACTATCAGGTGGTGAACAAGCTTTAACTGCTTTAGCTTTAATATTTGCAGTATTTTTAATTAATCCAGCGCCAATATGTGTTCTTGATGAAGTTGATGCTCCCTTAGACGATGCAAATGTTTCAAGGTTTTGTGGGTTACTGGATGAACTTGCTACTTTAACTGATACAAAATTTATAATAATTACTCATCACGCATTAACGATGTCGAGAATGAATAGGTTATTTGGTATAACAATGTCAGAAAGAGGCGTAAGTCAGTTAGTATCTGTAAATCTAGATAAAGCAGAAGAATTGGTAGCATAAATTTGATTTATAAATGGATTTAAAAGAATTAAAAAATAAGATTAAAAAGACTAATTTAATCAAAACTACTAGTGAGACACATAAAGGAAATGCTTTTGGAATAGCCATGAGAATGGGTACTGAATTTGTAGCTGCAGTTTTTGTCGCAAGCTTTATTGGTTTTTATTTAGACAAATGGCTAGATACAAAGCCAATTTTAATGTTAATCTTCTTTTTCATAGGTGCAGCGACCGGCATTTTAAATGTTGTGAGAACCTCGAAAATGATTAATAAAGAGTAAGATTTATGGCAGCAAATCCAATGCAACAATTTAAAGTAAAGACAATTGGACCAAAAATTGAATTAGGAAGTTTTGATATATCATTTACTAATTCAAGTTTATTCATGGTTTTGGTTGTATTATCAATAGTTAGTTTTTTTATAATTGCTACTCAAAACAAATCATTAATTCCTAACAAATTACAATTGGTTGCTGAAATGATATATGAGTTTGTTGCAAAAATGATAAATGAAACAGCTGGACAGGATGCCAGACCATACTTCCCATTTATATTAAGTTTATTTTTGTTTGTATTATTTTCAAATATGATTGGGATGATCCCGTACTCATTTACTATCACTAGTCATATAGTAGTTACATTTGCTCTAGCAATTGTTATTTTTTTTGGAGTAACAGTAATAGGTTTTTTAAAACATGGCATTAAATATCTGGAACTATTTGTGCCTAAAGGAGTACCAAAGTTATTATTGCCATTGATAATAGTTATAGAAATTATTTCTTATTTGAGTAGACCGATAAGCCTATCAGTTAGACTATTTGCTAATATGATGGCTGGGCACACAATGCTAAAAGTATTTGGAGGTTTTGTAGTGAGTTTAGGTTTGGTAGGTGGTTGGTTACCTTTAGGATTTTCGGTTGCCTTGACAGGTCTTGAGATATTAGTAGCTTTTCTTCAGGCATATGTTTTTGCAATTTTAACATGCATCTATTTAAATGATGCATTACATTTACATCATTAATAAAAGGAGGAAAAAATGGAACTAGAAGCAGCAAAAATGATCGGAGCAGGATTGGCGGCTATAGCACTTGCTGGCGCTGGTGTTGGTATAGGTACTATCTTTGGTAATTACCTATCAGCAGCAATCAGAAATCCATCAGCAGCTCAAAAACAATTTCCAAATCTATTGCTTGGTTTCGCATTAGCGGAAGCTACAGGATTATTTGGGCTAGTTGTGGCACTCATTATACTATTCGCATTTTAGTATTTAATGAGAACAATTATATTTATTTATTTGTACACCTCTGCTGCAGAAGCAGCAGAGAAAGCTGGTATGCCACAACTTGATCCTTCGGTATGGGCTCCTCAGATTTTTTGGCTTATCATTACTTTTGGCTTTTTATATTTAGTTATTTGGAAAGTAATACTACCCAGGTTATCAGATAGTATTGAACAAAGGAATGATCATATATCTGACAACTTAGATGAGGCTAAAAAAGTTGCAAATGAAGCTGAGATACTTAATAAATCCTACGAAGAAATAATTTTAAAAGCAAAAAACGAAGCGTCTAAAATTATTTTAAACAATAAAAAAGACATCAATCAAAAGTTATTTAATATAAAAAAAGAAACTGAAAAAATTTTTGACAAAAAATTAAAAGAGGTCGAAAAAGATATCAATCTAATGAAAAAAGAATCAATAACAGATGTAAAAAAAATAGCATTAGATTTATCTGATAATATTATTTTTGAAATGACAGGTAATAAAATTGATAAAAAAAATATAGAAGATACAATAAAAGAAATTATAAAAAATGAGCAATCACGGGAGTTAAATTAAAATGTTTGATGCAACTTTTTGGGTTGGGATATCCTTTTTAATATTTGTGATTTTATTAGTTTATAAAAAGGTGCCTTTTATTGTTAATAAACATCTTGATGATAAAATAAAAGAAATAAAAAAAAAAGTTAATGAATCTGAAAAACTTAAAAATGAAAGTGAAAAGTTATTATCATCATACCAATCAAAATACGATGCATCAAAAAAAGAATGTGACTTAATTTTAGAAAATGCTAAAAAAATAGCCGAAAAAGAAGCCAAAGACATAACTGATAAATTTAATATATCTCTAAAAAATAGAGAAAAAAATTTAGATGAAAAATTAGCTAATTATAAAAATCAAGCAATTAAAGAAATGCAACTTTATGCAACAAATATTGCTATAGAAACTACCAAAGTAGTTTTTGATAAATATGTTGGCAAAGAAAAAAAAGAAGAATTAATTTATTCATCTATAAAGAAATCTATTAATAAAATTAATTCATAATATATTTTTTAAATGACAAAAAAAATTGTTGTAATAGGATCTGGTTTTGGTGGTATTGCTGCAGCTTTAAGAGCAAGAAAAAAAGGCTATGAAGTTACCTTAATTGAAAAGCATGGTGATCTTGGTGGTAGAGCAAGAGTCTTCAAAAAGAATAATTTTATTTATGATGGTGGGCCTACAGTAATTACTGCGCCTTATCTTATTTATGAATTATTTGAGTTATTCGGGAAAAATCATAAAGATTATATTAATATCAAACCCCTTAAAATTTGGTATAGATTTGTTTTTGAAGATAATAGCTATTTTGATTATTCCGACAATGAAGCAGAAATGCAAAAACAAATTCAAAAAATAAACGAAATAGACTTTATTGGATATAAAAAACTTTTAAGCTTTACAAAAAAAATTTTTGAAAAAGGTTTTACCGAATTATCAGATGTACCTTTTGATAAGCCTATATTTATGCTTAAACAACTACCTGCATTATTAAAGTTAAAAAGCTATAAATCCCTTTTTTCTTTAGTTTCTTCGTTTATAAAAAATGAAAAATTGAGAAGAGTATTCAGCATGCATCCGCTGCTTGTTGGTGGAAATCCTTTTACAACCACTTCTATTTACGGACTTATTTTATATTTGGAAAAAAAATGGGGTATACATTATTCAATGGGTGGAACAGGTAAGATAATAGAGTCTTTAGAAAAATTGATGAATGAAGTTGGTATAAAGATTATTAAAAAGAATGAGGTTGTAAAAATTTTAAATGAAGGAATAAATATCAAAGGAGTTAAGCTTAAAAATAATCAAGAAATAAAAACACAACATATAATATGTAATGCAGATCCTCCCTTTGTTTACGAAAAATTATTTGAAAAAAAAGTGTCAAATTTGTTTTTTAATTTAAAAAAAAGTAGAATGGATTATTCCATGGGATTATTTGTGCTATATTTTGGAACTAAAAAAAAATACAAAAATATTCAACATCATACAATCAAATTTGGTAAAAAGTATAAAGAACATTTGGAAGATATTTTTGAAAATAAAAAACTTAATGAAGATATAAGTTATTATTTACATCGTCCATCAGCGACGGATACCTCGATGTGTCCTGATAATCATGATTGTTTTTATGTTTTGGTACCTGTGCCAAATAATTCTTCGTTCATCGACTGGAAAAATGAAGGAGAAAAAATGAAAAATTTAGTTGTTGAAAAAATGGAGAAAGATTTAATGCCAGGATTGAAAGAAAACATAGTTGAAGATTTTTACTTGACGCCGGATTATTTTGAAAAAGAGTTAAACACAAAGTATGGGTCAGGTTTTTCAATTCAACCAAAATTTTCTCAGTCTGCGTATTTTAGATACCACAATCAATCTGAAATTTATAAAAACCTTTATTTTGTGGGAGCAGGAACTCATCCAGGAGCTGGGGTTCCCGGTGTATTATCCTCAGCAAAAATTTTAGACAAAATTCTTTGATGTCTCAAAACTTCTTATCAATCTATGCAAAATCTTTTAATTGGGCAGGCTTTTTCTTACCAAAGACTATATATGATGATTGCTCCGATTTATATGATTTTTGTAGAACCTTGGATGATATAGTTGACCAAAAATTAGACTTGGAAAATAAAAAAAAATTATTTAAAAGTTTTAAGCATGACTTTCAAAATATAAATTTAAAAAATCCAGTTATTAAAAAAATTTATAATCTGAAATCTAAGTTTGAGATATCATCTGAAATAATATTAGATTTATTTGATGGGGTAGGATCTGACTTAAAAGAAAAAGTTGAACTAAATTCAAATAAAGATTTAATTATATACTCTTATCGTGTCGCTGGAACAGTGGGATTAATGATGGCAAAAATATTACATGTAAAATCAAAGAACTCTTTGAGATCAGCAATTGATCTAGGTATTGCAATGCAATTAACAAATATTGCAAGAGACGTTGTTGAGGATTCTAACAGAAATAGAAAGTATATTAGCCCTAATTTTCAAACTATCAAAGAAACTTTGGAGTTAGCTGATCTTTTTTATGTTAGCGCTTTTAAGTCAATCCATGATATTCCAATAAATTGTCGATTTGCTATATTAGTAGCTAGAAGAATTTATAGACAAATAGGAAATGAAATTTTATCAAAAAAAAACATAGAAAATTACAGAAATTCTGGAAAAATTTATGTTTCTAAAATAGGAAAGATTACTCAAACACTTTTAAGTATTGTAGACTTTTTTAAATTAATGTTTGTTAAATCTGTAGAGCACCAAAGATGGAATGAACATAATTACATTAAAGAAAAGGTCAATTTAGATGAAAGAATATGATTATGTGATTCTTGGTGGAGGTTGTGCTGGATTATCTTTGGCATATGAACTTAATATACACAACAAATTGCAAAACAAAACTTTGGCAATAATAGAACCTAGAAAAGATTATATTAGAGATAAAACATGGTCATTTTGGAAAGTATTTGAACATAATTTTGAAGATTGTATAAAAAAGAGTTGGGGAAACTTTTCTATCAACTCTGAAACTGGTACTAGATACCTAGAATGTAAAGAATTTCCATACCAAAGCATAGATAGCGGTTTATTTTATAAAAAAATTATTAATAATCTCAAAAAAAATCAAAACATAAATTTTTTTAAAAGTGTGCATGAAATTGAGACAAGTAAGTCTTTTATTTTTAATAGTGTTCCATCACTCGATCAAAAAGGCAATAATCTTTGGCAACATTTTTGTGGTTACGAGATACAATCAATTGAGAATGTTTTTGATGATAAAATAATTAATTTGATGGATTTCGACTGTGAACAAAAAAATTATGTTCATTTTTTTTATACATTACCGTTTGAAAAAAATAAGGCACTTATAGAAACAACATGGTTATCATGCATGAACGACCCTAAAATTATGAATTATGATGATCAGATAAAAGAATACATCGAAAAAAAATTAAGAATTAAAAATTATGAGATACTATATAAGGAACAAGGTGCTATCCCTTTATTTCATCCTTTAAATATAAAAAAAAATAAACAAATTAATATAGGTACTGCTGGTGGTATGACAAGATTAAGTACAGGATATACATTTCTTAATATACAAGAACATAGTAGGTATATAAGAGAAAATATTGAAAATATTTCTAAATTAAGTATTTTTGAAATTGATAAGAAATACCAGTTTCTTGATAAAATTTTTTTAAGAGTTATTCAAAATTATCCTGGTGAAATGCGTAATATATTTTCAAGTATGTTTAAAGTTAATGCAGCTAAAATTATTAAATTTTTGTCTAATGAAAGTAATATTTTTGATGATATATCTATAATACTGAAAATACCAAAAAAATTTTTTATTAGGAGCTTGTTTTAATTAAATGAGTTTACTAGAAAAACATTCAATAAGTGTACAAATATTTACTTGGATATTAGGAATATTATTTTTGTTCTTGAATATTTCATTCCAGCTGAATAATTTAATTAATCTCATTTGTTTTTTCTTTATTATTACTTTTGGAATTAGTCATGGTGCACTCGATAACTTAAAAGGAAAGCAACTTATAAATATAATGGGATTTAAAAATATTTTTTTGTTTTATATATCTTATTTAGCTATGTCTTTATTAGTTATTTTATCTTGGATACTATTTCCTACAATATCACTGATAATTTTTTTAATTGTTGCATGCTATCATTTTGGTGAAGAGGACACTGCTTTTGTATTAGAGAAAAACAAAAATTTCAAAAAATTTAAAAAATTAAAAAATTTTGTTTACTTTTCAAAAGGTTTATTAATTATAATTTCTCCACTTTATTTTCATAATGAGGAAACAGTATTAATCTTTAAATTACTTGGAGCAAATAGCCTTTTTATTTCAAGATTTGTTGATGACATGATATGGGAATATCATAAAATATTAATTTGGGTCATAGTTATAGGTTATATTATTTGTTTCTATATGAGTTTTAACAAAAAGGGAGATTTACTGCATTTCTTTGATTTTATCCCGATAATTATTTTAAATTCGGTTCTGCCTCCATTGATGGCATTTACGATTTATTTCTGTTTTATTCACTCATTTAGACATTCAGTTTCTTTAATCAAATTTCTGGATAGTAAAAATTTCGTAAATGGACTTAAATTATTTATTATAAAATCTTTTCCACTTACATTGATTACTGCTGTTTTATTTATACTAAGTGTTTATTTTTTAATGAATTATTATTATGTTTTAAATGATGCAATTTTAAGAGTAATATTTATAGGATTGGCGTCTTTGACCTTTCCGCATATATTGCTCGAATACCTAATTGATAAATATGAAAAAAGATCTTAACATTTTTTTAGCATCTCCTAGAGGATTTTGTGCAGGAGTTGATCGAGCTGTAGAGATAGTAGATCAGTCTTTGAGAAAGTTTGGACCTCCAGTATACGTAAGACATGAAATTGTTCATAATAAACACGTAGTGCAAGAACTAAGATATAAGGGTGCGATATTTGTTGATGAAATATCAGAAATTAAAGATAAGAGCAGGCCAGTAATATTTTCTGCTCATGGCGTTGCAAAAAAAATAATAGAAGAGGCAAAGTTAGAAAAATTGTTTTTTGTTGATGCTACCTGCCCGTTAGTTTCTAAAGTTCATAGAGAAGCTGAAATATTATATAAACAAAATTACAAAATTTTTTTAATAGGTCACAAAGGTCACCCCGAAGTAATAGGTACTATGGGTCAATTACCGAATGGGAGTGTAGAACTTATTGAAAATATAGAGGATGTAAACAAAATAAACACAAGCATTGATAATAAAGTAGCTTATATAACACAAACGACATTATCAATAGATGATACATCGGAAATAATTGATGCTTTAAAAAAAAAATTTTCTACAATAAAAGAACCGCTAAAAAGTGATATTTGTTATGCAACTACCAATCGACAAAATGCAGTAAAACAAATTGCAAACAAATGTGACTTATTTATTGTAATCGGTAGTAGAAGTTCTTCTAATTCAAAAAGGCTAGTTGAAGTAGCAAAAAAAAGTGGATGTTCTGAAAGCTTATTATTGCATAGTGAAGAAATTTTACCTAAAGAAAAAATTATGAAAGCTAAAAATTTAGGAATCTCATCTGGTGCTTCTGCTCCAGAAATTTTGGTTGAAAGAATAATTAAAGAAATTAAAAATTTAAGATCAGTAAAAATTCAAGAGTTTAAAACAGTCAATGAAAATGTGTCTTTCAAATTACCATCGGAACTTAGATAATGGCCGTTTATACGCACTTAGACAAAAAAGACATTCTTAGTATTATAAATAAATTCAATTTAGGGAAGTTAACAAAATATAGTGGTATTAAAGATGGAATTGAAAATACAAACTACTTTATTCAAACAAAAAAACATAAAGTAATTTTAACTATTTTTGAAAAAAGAGTTAAATCTAAAGACATACCTTATTTTGTAAAATTTATGTTAGCTTTGCATAAAAAGAGGGTTAAATGTCCAAAACCAATTAAATATAAAAAAAATAAATATATATTTAAAATAAAAAACAAATCTTCTATTATTGTAAGTTATTTGAATGGTAAAGCTAAATCTAAGATATTAGAAAAAGACTGCAATGCATTAGGAAAAGAATTAGCTAAACTTCACAATGTCTCCAAAAATATAAATCTTAAAAGAAAAAATTCATTAGATTATAAAGAGTTGTTAAGAATTTTTCATTTAACTATTTGTCCAAATAGAAAAGAAGTATTAAATTATTTTGCTACTTTTAAAAAATATTATCCAAATGATGTGCCCAACGGCTTAATCCATGGAGATATATTTCCAGATAATATTTTTTATTATAAAAATAGATTTAATGGATTTATTGATTTTTATTTTTCATTTCATGGACCGTATGTATATGAGATTGCAATTGCAATTAATTCTATGTGTTTTACAAAAAATCTTTTTGATGAAAAAAAAGCTAATAATTTAATAAAAGGATATCAATCTATTAGGAAATTATCTAATTTAGAATTAAGATCTTTACCAATCTTTTGTCTTGGAGCAGCAATTCGTTTTTATGTGACGAGATTATATGATTTTAGATTTACACCAAAAAATGCTAAAGTAAAAAGAAAAGATCCAAATGAATACTTAAGTAAAATGAGATTTTTTTCAATTAATTTGCCAAGATAATTTATGCCAAAAATTATCATATATACAGATGGAGCATGTTCCGGTAACCCTGGTAAAGGTGGTTGGGCAGCTATATTAATTTTTGAAAAAAAGAAAAAGTTAATAAATGGTGGTGAACAAAGCACTACAAATAACAGGATGGAGCTAACAGCTGTAATTAGAAGTTTAGAGTCTCTTAGTAATAAATTTGAGATAGAAATTAATACTGACTCAAAATATGTAAAAGATGGCATAGAAAATTGGATTACAAAATGGAAAATCAATGGTTGGAAAACTGCAAATAGAAGAGATGTGAAAAATCAAGATCTATGGAAAAATTTAGATAATCTTATAAACGGTAAAAGAATTAAGTGGAATTGGGTTAAAGGACATTCAAATGATAAATTAAATAATGAGGTTGATCAGTTGGCAAGAAATTCAATCAACATGAAATACTAGACAAAATATGATCTTTTACTATATTAATTTCATTATCCAAAACATCAAAATTTTCTTTGGCATCAGTAAAATCAATGAAATCCGGTAATTTTGTGTTTATATTTAGTGCTTTTTTTATAGCATTTGGAAATTTGCAGTGATGAGCCGTTTCTAGGACATACAATTCTTTCTTATTATAATTTTCATTATTCAAAATTTTAAGTGCAGTTGCAGTATGAGGATCAATTACAATTTTATTTATATTGTAAAAATCTTTAATTATTTTACAAATCTCATCGTCACTACAAGATGTAGCATCAAAATCTTTTCTGATATTTTTTAGTACATTCTCATCAATTGTGAATTCACCTTTATCTTTTAGATTTTTCATTAATTCATTTATTTTTTTTTCATCTTTTTTATAATAATCATATAATACTCTCTCAAAGTTACTTGAAACCTGAATATCCATACTTGGCGACAAAGACTCATTAACTTTTTCAGGTTTATATTTTCCTGTATTCAAACATCTTTCTAAAATATTATTTTGATTAGTTGCTACGATTAATTTATTTATGGGCAAGCCCATTTTTTTTGCAACGTGACCAGCATAAATATCACCAAAGTTACCTGTTGGGACAGAAAAAATTAACTCATTTTTATCCTTAACAAACTTTGAGTATACGTAAAAATAATATGTAGTTTGAGCAACAATCCTACCCCAATTTATAGAATTAACACCAGACATATTGATTTTTTTTGAGAATGATACGTCAACGAACATTTCTTTAACCAATTTTTGGCAATCATCAAAATTACCTTCAATAGCGATATTAAAAATATTTTTTGATTTTGTTGTGGTCATTAATTTACGTTGTACGTCTGATATTTTATTATTGGGGTGCAAAACAAAAATATTTATATTTTCATTATCTTTAAATGCATTTATAGCTGCAGCCCCAGTATCACCAGATGTAGCTGTTATTATAGTGATTTTCCTTTTATTTTTATTTAATAAACTTTTATACATTTGACCCAGAACTTGCATTGCAACATCCTTGAAAGCCAATGTTGGTCCATGAAAAAGTTGAACCAAATTAATATTATTATGCTTATTTACATTTATTATATTTTTACATCTAAAATTTTTGTAAGCTTTATTTATAATTTCGTATAATTCATCACTTTCGAAAGTATCTCTAGAATATTTTAAAAAAATGAAATGAGAGATTTCTTGAAAAGACATTTCTTTAAGATTTAAGATTTCTTTTTCGTTTAATTTATAAAAATACTCAGGGATAAACAATCCTCCATCATCTGCGAGACCTTTAAAAAATATTTCTTCAAACGAAAATTTTTTTTGAGAATTTCTCGTACTAATGTATTTCATTTTTTTTTCTATACTTTATGAAGGTAATAATTATAATAAAACACAAGGAATACCAGGTTAATGCGTACTGTAAATGATTATTTCTTATATTGATATTATTGCTTTTTTTTAAATTCAAGGATTTAAATATATTACTTGTTTCATATAAATAGAAATTATCAAATTTTTTATTATATTTCTTTGTTAATATTTCTGAATTAATAAAATAATAAAAGTTCTTTTCATTATTATCTGGTGTGAATATATTTCTTTTTTTATAATTTAATACAACGCCTTCAAATTTAAATTTTTTACCAATAAAATTTTTTGACTCTTTAATTACTAGTGGAGACCATCCAGCCTTGATCATAAAACTTTTATTTTCAACCGATAGAGGATAATAAATATCAAAGCCATATGCACCTTTTTCCCCTAAATTATATACGCTAATTGGATTACCAATTATAGTTCCACTAAATTTTATTTTTTCAAAAACTTTAATATTTATTGGCATTTGAATTGAAGGTGATTGAAATGAGTTATAAATTTTGCTTTTAAGGTCTTTTTTCCAAGCTAGTCTTTGCAATTGCCAAGAGCCTAGGGCAAATAATAATAATATGACAAAGAAAACAAAAATAGTAAACGAGTTTTTTTTTAGCAATTATTAACTGCCCCAAATATAAATTGCAGCAAACAAAAATAGCCAAACGACGTCAACAAAATGCCAATACCATGCGGCTGCTTCGAAACCAAAATGATGATCAGGTGTATAATGATTTGCTTTTGCTCTAAACCAGCAAACAAAAAGAAAGATTGTACCAACTAAAACATGAAAACCATGAAATCCAGTAGCCATGTAAAAAGTAGATCCATATATACCAGAAGTTATTTTAAATGACGCTACCATATATTCATAAGCTTGAAACATAGTAAAAATAGCTCCAAGTAATACCGTTAGTATCAATCCCTGTTTTAAGCCCTTCCTATCATTTTCTAATAAAGCATGGTGCGCCCAAGTTACTGTTGTTCCTGACAATAATAATATTAAAGTATTAATTAAAGGTATGTGCCATGGATCTAATGTTTGGATGCCTTTTGGTGGCCAAATTCCACCAATAATTTGATCTGGAAACAAACTTGCATCAAAATATGCCCAAAACCAAGCAACAAAAAACATGACTTCGGATGCAATAAATAGTGTCATGCCATATCTCATTCCAATTTGAACTATTGGTGTATGATCCCCTTTCTCATGAGCTTCTATTATTACATCTCTAAACCACATGTAAGCACCATATGTTGTTATTGCTAAACCAACAATCATCATCCAAATATTTTTAGTTCTAAAATAATAAACTGCACCAACTGCTAAAATTAAGCTTGCAATTGAACAAAAAATTGGCCACGGGCTTGGTTCAACTAAATGATAATCGTGTTTTTTTTCTGTAGAGGCCATAAATTATTTTTTAAACTTATCTACTTCAAATAAAGTGTAAGATAAAGTGATATCCTTAACATTTTTAGTTGCATTGTCATTCAAAATTTCTGGATCAATATAATATGATAGCACATATTCATTATTATCAAAGCTGTTTAGTGACTGCTTTTCAAAACAAAAGCACTCTAATTTATTAAAATATTTTCCAACTGAGGGAGGGCTTACATTAAAAGTAGAAACAATATTCAATTGTTCATTGCTTTGATTGTTAATTGCAAATTTAATATTTCTAACTTCTCCAATATTAATTTCCTCTCGTGTTTTAAAAACTTTAAAACTTATTGGCAAATTATTTGATACATTTGTATCAAACCTCATACCTATTTTTTCCGCGCTTATTGCAGATGGTTTTTCTTTTGAAAACTGTGTTGTACCACCAAAGCCGGTAACCCTACAAAAAAGATCATACAATGGTACAGAGGCAAAGGATAATCCTAACATTAAAAAAAAGATCAGTATCAAAAATTTTGGATTTATCTTTGCAGTTTTGTTCATAATGACCTAATTAAAATACCATTTCCCATGTTGTACAAAGTAAATAAAAATACAAATATAATTAGTAAAATTAATAAAAAAGCCGTTAATAAGTTTTTATTTTTTTTTTTTCATGATATTAAAAAATAGTTGTCCAATAGAATAGTTGAGAAGATAAAAAAAAGATAAAATATTGAAAAAATAAATACTTTGTTTGCGATAAAATTAGATTTATTTTTATCCTCTTCTCTTAACAATTTATAAGATAAATAAATATAACTACTGCCAAAAAATATTACAGTTATTAAATTTATGTAACTAGCAAATCCTAAGTAAAAAGGTATTAAAGATATAGGAAACAGAATGATTGAATATATAAAAATATTTTTTTTGGTATATTCCTCGCCTGCTATCACTGATAACATGGGAATATTTGCTTTTTTATAATCATCATTTTTATATAAACTAAGAGCCCAAAAATGAGATGGTGTCCAAAAGAATATTATTAAAAACAACACAATTGGCTCAATAGAAATGTTGTTCATTGCTATAGTCCAACCGATTATTGGTGGAAAAGCTCCTGCAGCGCCTCCAATAACAATATTTTGAGTTGTTTTTCTCTTGAGCCAAACTGTGTAAACGAAGTAATAGAATAATATCGTTAAAGCTAAAACAACTGCAGATAATAAATTTGAAACAACATACAGCCCTACAACAGAAACAATTGATAAAATTATTCCAAACCATAAGGCTGATAATGAGGTAATTTTTCCGAGTGGCAATGGCCTTAAGCATGTTCTGCTCATAACTTTATCTATTTCAGCTTCATACCACATGTTTAAAGCTCCTGCCGCTCCTGCTCCTAAAGCAACAAAAAACAAACTAATTAATGATCTGAAAATATCAATTTTATCTGGAGATATTATTAGACCGACTAACGCCGTGAATATTACCAGCGACATTACCCTTGGTTTCATCAGCTCGTAAAAAGATCTTATTACTGATTTAGTGTCTGTCTTTTTTACAGAGAAATCAGAGGTATTTACCGACATTGTTCCTACTTAATTTGTGGAAGCTCGTTGAATTGATGGAATGGAGGTGGCGAACTTAAAGTCCATTCTAATGTTGTTGCCCCTGCTCCCCAAGGGTTGTTGCCTACTTGTTTTGCCCTTACGAAAGCATGAATAATAACTATAAAAAATATTATAACTCCAAATGCAGACATATATGAACCAATTGAAGATATGTAATTCCAACCAGCAAATGCATCAGGATAATCTGCGTATCTTCTTGGCATACCTGCCAAGCCTAAAAAGTGCTGCGGGAAAAAAATCAAATTTACACCAATAAAAGTTATCCAAAAGTGTAATTTTCCTAAAAACTCAGAATATTCATATCCCGACATTTTGCTGAACCAGTAATAAAACCCTCCGAATATTGAAAATACTGCACCAAGAGATAAGACATAATGAAAGTGTGCAACAACATAATAAGTGTCATGCAGTGATGTATCTATCCCGGCATTCGCTAATACTACGCCTGTAACACCTCCAACAGTAAAGAGAAATATAAATCCAATTGACCATAACATTGGAGTTGTAAATCTTATAGAGCCACCCCACATTGTAGCTATCCAAGAAAATATTTTTATACCGGTTGGCACCGCAATAACCATCGTTGCAAATGTAAAATACGCTCTAGTATCTGCTCCCATTCCAACTGTATACATATGATGAGCCCAAACTATAAATCCAACTGCTCCAATTGAGACCATTGCATAGGCCATTCCTAAATATCCGAATACAGGTTTTTTTGAGAATGTAGCTACTATTGTGCTCACTATTCCAAAGCCAGGTAAAATTAAAATATAAACTTCAGGGTGTCCAAAAAACCAAAATAAATGTTGGAATAGAACCGGATCACCTCCTCCTTCTGGAGCAAAAAAAGATGTCCCAAAATTTCTATCTGTCAGCAACATTGTAATTGCTCCAGCTAATACTGGAACAGCAAGTAATAATAAAAACGCGGTTACAAGAAGTGACCAAACAAATAAAGGCATTTTGTGCAAAGTCATACCAGGTGCTCGCATGTTAAAAATTGTTGTTATAAAATTTATTGCGCCCAGGATTGATGAGGCGCCAGCAATGTGTAAACTAAATATTGCTAAATCCATTGCAGGTCCAGGTTGACCAGCTTTCGAAGATAGCGGAGGATATATAGTCCATCCACCTCCTACTCCAGTTTGTCCGGGAGGACCTTCAACAAAAATTGATGCTATTATCAAAATCAAAGATGCGGGAAGTAGCCAAAAAGAAATATTATTCATCCTTGGAAAAGCCATATCAGGAGCACCGATCATTATAGGTACGAACCAGTTACCAAAACCACCAATCATTGCCGGCATTACCATGAAAAAAATCATTATTAATCCGTGGCCTGTAACTAATACATTATAGAGATGATAATCACCTCCAAGAATTCCATCTCCTGGGTGCATTAACTCAGCTCTCATTAATACTGAGAATACCGTACCTATCACTCCTGCAATAATCGCAAATATTAGGTACATCGTTCCAATATCTTTATGATTAGTTGAATATGCCCATCTCTTCCAACCTGTCGGATGGTCGTCTTTAGAATGAGCTGCAGTTCCAATATATGATGACATTAATTTATTTTTTCCTTGTTATAAGAAATTAAGTTTGTGTCTGGATATTTAGCATATTTCTTTTTTGCGAATTCAATCCACTCTGAGTATTTTTCTTCAGAAACTACTCTTACTGTTATAGGCATAAAAGCATGCTTGATACCACATAATTCTGAACATTGCCCGTAATAAACTCCCTCCTTCTCAGCTTTAAACCATGTTTCGTTTATTCTACCTGGTACAGCATCTCTTTTTACTCCAAATGCAGGTATTGCCCAAGCATGAAGTACATCATTTGAAGTTATTAAGACTTTTACAATTTTATTAATTGGTACGACAACCTCTGTATCTGTTGCAAGTAACCTTGGTTGTCCAGGTTTTAAATCTTTGTCTTCAACCATTAATGATTCAAAATATATATTTTGATCAGGATATTCATATCCCCAATACCATTGGTATCCGATTGCTTTCACAGTAACATCTGCTTTAGGAATTATATCTTGTTTATAAAGTAACTTGAATGACGGAACGGCAATCACAATAAGTATTAAGCATGGTATTAAAGTCCAAACTATTTCTATGAATGTGTTATGTGTAGTTTTGGATGGATTTGGATTTTTACTTTCTCTAAATTTTATGCAAACGTAAAATAGTAAAAATAATACAAAAACACTTATTGCAGTTATAATTGGCATTAAAATATAATTATGCATGAATACTACGTCGTCCATAATAGACGTTACACTTTCCTGCAAACCAAGCTGCCAATCTTTAGGCTCTGATGAATGGGATTTATTAGAAAATAATGATAATATTACTAATGTTTTAAGTATTTTATTCATTAGTTCAGTTTATAACAATTCCAGATTTTTACCTTTGCGACACATTAGCTTAAATTTGTCTACTTAAATAATTAAAAATACTTATAGCTGAAATAGCTGCGGTTTCAGAGCGTAAAATTGACTTTCCAAGTGAAAATTTTATAGCATTTTTACACTTATTAATCGCTAATAATTCATCAGGGTCAAAGTCACCCTCCGGTCCGATTAAAATGAAGAGGTTTTTTTTAGAATCAATATGATCTTTAACAGTTAGTTGATGGTCACTATTTATATCACCTACAAATAAAAGATTATCATTACTATTTGCAATTTCATTAATAAAATTGTCAAATTTCTTTGGATTAAATATTTTTGGAATTTTGCATTGATCAGATTGTTCTATTGTTTCTATTATTATTTTTTCTAATCTTGATAAATTAATATCTCTATTAATCGTCCTATTAGAGATTAATGGATAAAAAGATTTAATACCTAACTCAGTTGCTTTTTGCATTAAAATATCCAGCTTAATTTTTTTAGGTGGACAGAAAGCTAATGAAAATTGAAAAGAATTTAGTTGATTTTTTATTTTATTTAAAATTTGTAATTTAATTATATCTTTTTTTATATTTAATATTTTGCAATTGTATTCTCCTTCATTTTCGTTAAAAATAGATAAATAACTCCCCTCTTTCAGTCTCATAACATTTTTTATATAATGAGACTGTTTTTTTTCTAATGAAATTTCAGAAGCCTCTAATATTTTATTAGGATAATATATTCTTGTATTTTTTCTCATAAGGGTGTTTTATCATTATTCATATGAAAATTGAAAATATTAAAGTATGTGCTTTTGATGCTTACGGAACTTGTTTCGATGTGAATTCAGCTGCTGAAAATGTTGCGCCAAAAATAGGAGAAAACTGGCTGGCGTTTTCAAATACATGGAGAACCTCTCAATTGGAGTATACTTGGTTAAGATCTTTAATGAAAAAACATGTAGATTTCTGGAAAATTACAGAAGACTCTCTAGATTATGCGATGACTTTGCATAAAATTGATAAAATATTAAGAAATGAGCTTTTGGATCTTTATAAAACGCTTAATCCATACCCAGAACTAAAAGAGTGTTTAACTAAGTTAAAAAATAAAAACATTAGGACATGTATCTTATCAAATGGGACTCCTGAATTACTAGATCATCTTGTTTCAAATGCTGATGTTAAAAATCTATTTGATGAAATTTTATCTATTGAAAAAGTCAAAATTTATAAACCAGATCCAAGTGTTTATGAGATGACAACAAATAAATTTAATTGTTTACCATCAGAGGTTTGTTTCATGAGCGCAAATAATTGGGATATTGTTGGTGGTGGTGTCTACGGATATCAATGTGTTTGGGTGAATAGAAATAACAAAATATTTGATAATTTAGGATATCATCCTAAAAATATAATCAAAAATCTAAAAGAGCTAATTAATCTAGTTTAAAAAATAATGAAGAACTATTTTTATTTAATGAGGCTTGATAAGCCTGTTGGGTTCTTATTATTATTTTGGCCCTGTGCGTGGGGAATGGCTTATAATTTAAATTTTCATTCTTTAAACAAAGAATGGTTTCTATATTTTGGTTTATTTTTCTCAGGCTCAATATTAATGAGAAGTGCAGGATGTATTTATAATGACATCGTAGATATTAACATAGATAAAAAAGTACAAAGAACAAAAGATAGGCCACTTGCTTCTGGAAAAATTAGTATTAATAATGCATGGACTTTAATTATAATTCTATGCCTAATCTCACTAGTAATTCTCTTTCAATTTAATAATAAAACTATTATTTGCGGCTTTGCATCTATATTATTAGTTTTGTTTTATCCATTTGCTAAAAGATTTACTTATTGGCCGCAATTAATTTTGGGGTTTGTTTTTAATTTTGGAGTTTTATTATCTTGGTTGAGTTTAAACTCACATTTTTCTTATGGAATAATATTTCTTTATATATCTGGAATACTATGGACTCTAGGATATGATACAATATATGCACTTCAAGACGTTAATGATGATATAAAAATTGGCGTTAAATCAAGTGCAATATATTTAAAAGACAAAATTTATATTTTTTTATATTTCATTTATACAATACAAATATTTTTTGTACTTTTGTCTGCTTTTCAAATAAATGGCTTTAATAATCTTTTAACAATTTTTGTTCTACCCTACTTATGGATTATGTTTCAAATACACAAGATGAAGTTAAAAAAAAATTATCTAAAAGTGTTTCAATTCAACAACTATTTTGGGTTATTAATTCTCTTGTCCCTGTTATCACTGCCTATTTATGGTTAAAATAGGCTATTTATTTAATCATTTATTTGATAATAAATAATTAATTTACAAATCAAAAAACAGCCATTTTTTTATTTGAATTATTCAAAATTGACATGAGCAAAATAGATTTATTAAAAAGAATATTCAAAACGCAAATTAAAAGATATTATAAGCAAATTTTAGTTATATTTTTTTTTATAATATTTAGTGCTTTATCAACTACTGCAGTTGCATGGTTATTAGATCCAGCAATAAAAAAGATATTTATAGAAAAAGATAAAGTAATGTTATATTTGATCCCACTTGCTATAATTTGTGCATTTTTGGTCAAATCTCTCTCTACATTTATGGTAAGAATTAAAACAATTAAAATTGCGTGTTCAGTTATTAAAAATATACAAATTTTACTTGGTGAAAAAATTCTTAAATCAGACACGTCTTTTCTAACAAGCAGACACTCTGGGAAGTTTATATCTAATTTTACAACAGATACCGTCACGTTATCTAATGTATTAAATGGTATAGCCGTTAACGCGGTCAAAGAAGGAGTAACATTAATATTTTTACTCGGTTTAATGTTTTATCAAGACTGGAAACTTAGTCTATTAGCTATAACTTTAATTCCTATAGCAGCCCTTTTTTCAAGAAAAATAGGTAAAAGAATGGGAAAAGCAGTTTTAACATTCTTAACATTGAGTGAAGTTTTTACAAAATATCTGTCCGAAATTTTAAAAGCAACACAGGTAATTAAAATATTTCAAAAAGAAAAAGATGAACTAAAAAATCTTTCAGATGTTATAAGTTCTAGAACCGAGACAATCATAAGAATGGAAAAAACAAGATTAGGCGCCAGCCCAATAATGGAAACAATAACTGGCTTTGCAATTGCAATCGTTGTTTTCACTGGTGGTTTACAAAGTATAGCTGGTCAAATTGAAATAGGTCAGTTTTTTTCTTTTCTTACTGCTCTAATGCTTGCATATCAACCTGTAAGATCTCTAGCTAGTGTTAATATTGGAATTCAAGAAGGTTTAACTGCCGCAGAAAGAATTTACCAACTGTTAGATAATAAAGATTTTATTGTTAATAAAGAGGGTTCAAAAGAATTTGAAATAATGAACGCCGATGTGAAACTCAAAAATTTAAGTTTTAAATATCCTGACGGAACCGAAGCTTTAAAAAAGATTAATGCAAATATTGAAGGTGGAACTAAAGTTGCTTTAGTAGGTCCAAGTGGCGGAGGGAAGAGCACTTTTATAAACTTAATTCCAAGATTTTATGATCCACAAGAAGGACATGTAGAAATAGATAATCAAAATATAAAAGATGTGACTATTCAATCGCTAAGGAAACATATTGCCATGGTCTCTCAAGATGTAATCTTATTTGATGACACCGTAAAAGCAAATATCGCTTATGGAAATATAGAAGCCACTGAAGAAGAAATTTTGGAGGCGAGTAGGAAGGCAAATTGTCATGAATTTATAAAAGGATTGAAAGATAAATATGAAACTAATATTGGGGAAAATGGGGTAAAGCTATCTGGTGGACAAAAACAAAGAATATCAATTGCTAGAGCTATTTTAAAGAAAAGCTCAATAATACTTTTAGATGAAGCAACATCTTCACTTGATACAGAGTCAGAAAAAAAAGTACAAGATGCAATTAATAATTTAACGGAGTCTAAAACTACAATTATTATTGCTCATAGGCTTTCTACAATAAGTAAGGTAGATAAAATATTAGTAATAAAAGAAGGTGAACTTATTGAAGAAGGTAATCATAAAAATTTAATAGATAATTCAATAATTTACAAAAGACTATATGAACAACAGCAGCTTCTTTGATGCTTAAAGTTTATTACATTATTACGCTTTTACTTAATTATTTGGCTCCTATAATTTTAAAATATAGAATTTTGAAAAAAAAAGAAGACACAGATAGATATGTCGAGAAGTTAGGAAAATATAAAATTAACTTGCCAAATAAAATTATTTGGTTTCATGCTTCTAGTCTAGGTGAATTAAAGTCTGTGGAAAATTTTATTAAATCAGTGATGTCTGATTTGTCAGATAATAATTATAAAGCATTAATAACTACATCGACAAAAAGCTCTGGTGATTATGCAAAAAAAATTTCAAGTGAACAAATCATACATCAATATGCTCCGATTGACACTCCTCAAATAGTAAAAAAATTCTTGGGTCATTGGAAACCAAAAATTGGGATATTTATTGAGTCAGAAATTTGGCCTAATTTAATTATGGAATGCCAAAAAAATGATATCGCATTACTTTTGCTAAATGCAAGATTCTCACCTAATAGTTTAAGAAAATGGAATCTAATCAAGAGTATTTTTTTATCAATTATGAAAAATTTTAAAATTATCACGACTATGAGCCAATCAATAAGAGAAAGCTTGGTAATAATGGGTTTGAAAAACTCTGAATTTATTGGAAATTTAAAATTTTATGATCCAAACAATAAAATTGATAATAAAAAAGACAAGGATAATTTTGTTGCAATGTCTATTCATCCAGGTGAATTAAAATTTATAATTTCCGCACATCAAAAAATATCGCAAATGAACAAAAACTTTACTTCAATAATAATTCCAAGACATATTAATAAAATTTTAAAGTTTGAGCAATTTTTAGAAAATATAAATTGTAAATATACAAAGTATTCACAAAATAATAAGCTAACCCCAGGAATTATATTAGTTGATAAATATAATATTGCTGAAAAATTTTTTAATCTTTCAAAAATTGTTTTTATGGGTGGATCTTTTATTAAGCATGGTGGACAAAATCCGTTAGAACCAGCACGAAAAAACTGTAAAGTACTACACGGACCTTCCATTTATAATTTTAATGAAATTTACGATTTTTTACAGAAAAACAAAATATCCTCATTGGTAAAAAATGAAGAAGATTTGATAAGACACATTAATTTGAATTTAAATAATCCTATGGAAGAAAAGTTTAATAATATTATTGATGCCCATGGAGTGGAAATTTTTAATAATACTTTGGATAAAGTAAGCAGATTTATAAAAAATGAAATTAAATAAACCTAATTTTTGGGATAAAAAACAAATTACTATAATCGCGATTATACTATTGCCAATAACTATAACTTATTATGTATTATTTCAATTAAATAAGTTTATCAAAAGTATTTTAAAAAAAAAATTTGAAAACATTAAAGTCATTTGTGTTGGAAATATTTATTTGGGAGGAACGGGAAAAACACCTCTGGTAATAGAAATTTTTAAAGAAATAAAGAAAAAAAATAAAGTTTCAGTTTTAAAAAAAAATAATCATAAATATTTAGATGAGATTAATTTGCTGAGAAAAAACACAAATCTTATTTGTACTTATAATCGTTCAGAAGGCCTAAAAAAATCAGCTGAAAAAGGCGATAAATTTGTAATTTTGGATGATGGTTTTCAGGATTATTCAATTAATAAAGACTATTCAATTTTGTGTGTTAATTCTGATTTAGGATTTGGTAATAAAATGTTGTTACCTTCTGGTCCATTAAGACAAAGAATAAATAATATTAAAAATTTTAATTCAGCTGTGATTAATGGTGAAAAAAATACCAATCTTGAAGCTGAACTTAAAAAATATAACGAGAAAATTAAAATATTTTATAGCAAGTATAAACTTATAAATTTTGAAAAATTTATTGGAAAAGAAATTCTTGCATTTTCTGGAATAGCAAATAATTATAAATTTTTTGATTTGCTAAAAAATAACCTAAATGTAAAAAAAACTATTTCTTTTCCTGATCACTACAATTACTCTAAAGATGAATTATCTAATATTGTCAAATTAGCAAAAGAAAAAAATATGTTAATAACTACAACATCTAAAGACTTCAATAGATTAAATTATTTCAAAGAGGAGATTGAATGTATGGACGTAGAACTTTGTATTGATAACAAAGGGGCTCTAATCAATAGTATTGTTAATGATTAAATTTATAAAATATTTTACTCAATTCATAATAGTTATTTTTTTATTTTTTATATTTTTTCTTTTGGGTAGGAAGATCTCGTCAAATTTGTCCGCATGTCTTTTTAAAATTTTTGGTAAATTTTTCAGGTCAAATAAAGTTATAGAATCTAATTTAAAGATTTGTTTTCCTGAAAACTCAGATCGTGCGAATGATGATATAAAAGATTTAATGTGGGATAACTATGGTAGAACTTTAGCTGAATATTTATGTCTTAGAACTTTTCAAAATAGCAATGATCACATCAAAATATTAAATATAAGTAAACTTGATTCACTTAAAAATAGCAAGGATCCGGTACTTTTTTTTTCAGGCCATTTCGGAAATTTTGAACTTATGGCAATGGAATTAGAAAAACAGGGCTTTCAAGTTTCGGCGCTTTATAGAAAATTAAATAATTTATTTTTAAACCCTGTTATGGAATTTTTAAGAAGATCCTATATCTGCAAAGATCAAATTTCCAAACCACTTCCTGGGGAGGATAAGGGTGGTACAAGAGAATTATTGTCTAGAGTTAAAGACAAAAGAAATATCGCATTGATGGTTGATCAAAAATTAACAGAAGGGATCACTGCAAAACTTTTCAATAAAGATTGCTATACAACAAGGATACCTGCGCAATTTGCAAAAAAATACAGCTATAAATTAGTACCTATTTCCATGAAAAGAATAAAGAAATATTTTTTTGAAATTAATATTTTAGATGAAATTAATTATACAAAAGAAGATACTGAATTGCAAATTACAAATAGAATTAATAATGTTATCGAAGAGATGATTAAAGAAAACCCAGGTCAGTGGATCTGGACACACAAAAGATGGAAGTTATAGAATATGAAAAAAAACTTTAAATATATAATCTCAATTTTATTCTTTCAGTTAATATCTAATGCTTATGCCTGGGAAAAAATTCCTATACCAGAATATATAAACAAGAAAACAAAATCACCTTGGAATTTTATAGAAGATTTCGAAAGCCAAAAAGAAGGTACTCTTAAATTGAAAAATTTATCAATAAATGACAAAGGTAAAGGACTTCAGCCATTTAAAATAAAAAAAGATGCAAATGGAAATAAATATTTAGAAGTTACTGTTCAACATGGATGGAATGACGATCCATATAAAAGTAAAAAGAATTCAACTGAAAGGGCAGAATTCCAAACAAGACAAAAAAGAGCATTAAACAAAGACATTTGGATAGGTTTTAAGGTTAGACTACCAAAAGATTTTGAGCATATTGATGCAAGGGTCTTATTTTTTCAATTTAAAAATCAATTTGATCCGATGAGAAAAAGTCCATTACTTGGTTTAAGATTTTATGAAAAAGGAGATGCCTTGGTAATCGGTGGAGACACTGGCGGCTCTGCAGGAAAATCATGGAATACGGAAGATTATAAAAACCACAGTTTAAGATACAAATATAAAAAAAAAAAATAGTAATTGGATTATGTACCAAGGAAAAGAAAGAAAAATGAGTTCTATTAAAATATCAAAATGTGGTTTTCAAGCAAAAAAAGACTCGATAAAAGGTGATAAATACATTTCACAAATTAATAAAAAGCAAAATTTAAATAATAATAATTGTTTTGGTTGCTATGAATATTTTACAAGAAAAATATGTTGTTATGGTGCAGATGGTAAACCGATATGGAAGGATCCTCTGTATGTAAATTCAAAGTCAGTATTTGGCGAGTGTAAAAAATTTAATCATTTCAAGAAAACATTTAAAGCCACTAAATTAGGGAACTGGACAACTTATAAAATTGGTATCAAAAATTCTAAAAAACAGGATGGATACGTAAAGGTTTTTAAAGACAATAAACTTATAATCAACTATTCTGGTGTAACTTACGACTGGAGAGGTAATTATACAGGTAGCTATGCTAGAATTGGTGTTTATAGAGACTCAGGAAGAAGAAAAAATATAACATATCCATCACAGTCAATACATTTTGATAATTTTATAATTGTCTCAGATAAGAAAGTTTTAGATAATTATTTAAAATAAAGAAATTAATTATTAAATACTAGATCAGGGTCAACTGCGATATTATTCCAGTATAATCTAAAATCTAAGTGCGGGCCAGTCGAACGTCCCGTAGAACCAACCGTTCCAATAATTTGTCCCTTTTTAATTTTCTCGTCACCTTTAACGTTTAAATTTTCAAGATGAGAGTAAATTGAAATTAATCCATGTCCGTGATCAATCATTAATGTTCCTCCTGTAAAAAACAGGTCTTTCTCAGCAAGCACAACTTTACCGTCATTAGGACTTTTTATTGGCGTTCCTTTGGGTGAGGCTATATCAATACCGTAATGAGGGCGTCTTTTTTTACCATTTAAAATTCTCTGGCTACCGTAAACCCCTGTAGTTATACCTTTTAATGGTCTTATAAAACCCTTCGAAAAAAAATCAAAATTACTATTAATGTTTTTAGCTTTGACGATAAGCTTGCCCTCTTTTCTAATTCTTTTCATATCTTCTTCATTTGGAGTTACTTTTCTTTTTGGCAACCCATCGATTCTTTGAATTCTGAATTTACGTTTAGATACCTTTTTAATTAATACTTTAGATGAAGATTTGCTTTTAATTTGAATTTTTAAATCTTTAGATCTCTCTCTAGAAATACCAAAAACAAAATTGCCTGCCTGAGAGATCTTGAGTGGTTTCTCATCAAGAAAAATTTTATTTTCTGGATCAGTTTTACCCAAAATTAGTCCACCTTGGGTAAACTTTCCATTAAACTCTAAACTATAGGCCTGAGAACAAAATAATAAAATTATTAATATTTTAAAATTTTTCATTGAATTTTTTATCAACTTCTATTGGAGAAAAATAAGCCTCTTGCAAATCAACATTCCAGTATCTTAGTTTATTAAGAGGGATTTTTCGTTCTGAAACTGCACACAATACATAATCTCCCTCCTCTATAATTTCAAATGAACCTTGTTTATATTTTAATTTAGCCTCAGTCATTTTTAATATTTATTATTATTTCTTTGTCGAAAAATTCAGCTTTAATTTTGTCTTTACCTTTTATATTTGTAGAGTTTTTAATGACTTTATCATTTGTGTCCCTAATTATTGAAAATCCTCTCTTAAGAGTATTTTTTATATCTAATCCAATAACTCTTTTACCAAGATTAAAAAGATCATTTTGTTTAATTTTCAAATCGTTAAGAAATGATGAAGAAAAAACTTTAAAGATATTATCTAAATTTTTTTGATTTTGAGACAGAAATTTTTTAAGATGATTTGTATTAAGAAGCTTATCCAGATAATTAAAATCCTTATTTATTTTTTTAAAATAGTAAATAATTGATGTAGATAAATTATCAAAAATATTTTTAAGATTTTTGACTAAAATAACTCGCTCTGGAACTACTCTTTCAGCAGCTGCAGTCGGAGTTGCTGCTCTCCAATCAGAAACATAATCAAGTAGGGTAAAGTCTGTTTCATGGCCAATAGCTGATATTATAGGTACTTCAGATGCATAAACTTCTCTAACCAAGGCTTCCTCATTAAAACCCATAAAATCTTCAGGTCCACCACCCCCTCGTGCAATTATTAATACATCTACGGATTTACTCTCATTAAAATGTTTAACTCCTGCAATGATCTCTTTTGATGAATTTATACCTTGAACTGACGCAGGATAAAGCTCGATTGGAGTTGGGAACCGAGCATTAATTCTGTCCATAATATCCATTATTACTGCACCTGTTGGGGATGTAATAACCCCAATTTTTTTTGGTAAGAAAGGTAATTCTTTTTTATATTGTTCATCAAATAAACCCTCTTCTTGTAATTTTTTTTGCCTCTCTTTAAATAATTTTAGTAATGCACCCTCCCCTTCAACATTAATTTGATTTACGTGTAATGAATAAGTTGAAATACTTCCCTTCGCATACGTAGATAATTTGCCCTCGACAAAAACTTCTAAACCCTCTTCTGGCTTAAAATTTAAATAAGGAACCTTACTTGACCAACAAACAGCATTCAGTACAAAATCTGCGTCTTTAAGAGTGAAATAACAATGTCCCTTACTTTTTACATTGGTAATTTCTCCTCTTACACGAATTAAGGAGAAATTTTCTTCTAATAAATTTTTTGTTAAAGATGATAACTCAGATACTGAAAATTCTGGTATATTACTCATAATTATATTTAAAGGTTTTACATGAACGTTGCAGTAATTGGAAGCGGGGGCAGAGAGCATTCCATATGTTATAAACTTAAACAGTCAAAAAATCTTAAAAAACTCGTATGTATACCTGGTAATGCGGGAACTTCTAAATTATGCAAAAATATAAATGTTGATATCTTTGATTTTGATCAACTTTATAAGGAAATAAAAAAAGAGGAGATTGATCTAGTAATAGTAGGTCCAGAGGTTCCATTGGTAAAGGGAATAAAAGATTTTTTAGAAACAAAAAAAATAAAAGTATTCGGTCCATCTAAAAAAGCATCCCAGCTTGAAGGCTCTAAAATATTTCTGAAAAATTTTTGTTCTGAATTTAAAATTCCATCAGCTATGTTTAAAGAAGTCAAAAGTCTAGAGGAAGCGTCTCAATGCATTGATGATTATGGACTTCCCATTGTCGTCAAGTCAGATGGTTTAGCGGCAGGAAAAGGGGTGACGATATGTAAAAAAAAAGAAGAGGCGCTAAATGATGTAAAATCAATTTTTGATGGGAAGTTCGAGTCTTCAAGGAAAGTAATACTTGAAGAATTCTTAAAAGGAGAGGAAGCTAGTTATTTTGTAATCACTGATGGATTTAATTTTTTACCAATTGGCACAGCTCAAGATCATAAAAGAATTTTTGAAAAAGACCAAGGTCCAAATACAGGTGGAATGGGTGCCTATTCACCTTCTTATCTGATTACGGATGATGTCGAGTCAAAAGTTATAAATAAAATTATTAAGCCAACACTTAATGGTATGAGAAAAATTAATGCCCCCTTTTCAGGGATTTTATATGCTGGTTTAATGATTAAAAATAGTGAACCAAAATTAATAGAATATAATATTAGATTTGGAGATCCGGAATGTCAAATATTGATGATGCGAATGAAAAACGATTTTCTAAAATTAGTATGTGACACAATTGAAGAAAATTTAAATCAAAATAAAATAGAATGGTTAGCTGAGCCAGGTATTACAATAGTAGCTGCAAATAAAGGGTACCCTGACAAATATGAAAAAGATAAAGTAATTAAAAATCTCAACGATATTGAACAAAATGATAGACTTCAAATTTTTCATGCAGGAACATCAAATATTAATAGTAAAATTACTGCAACAGGTGGGAGAGTTTTAAACTCAACTGTTACAGATAAAACGTTAAAAACAGCTCGTGATAAAGCATTACGAGCCCTAGACAAATTAGAATGGGAAAATAAATATTATAGGCGTGATATTGGTTGGAGAGTAATAAAATAATTATCTTCTATTTAAAAAAAAACCTTTTAAGTAATTTACTGTACTCTGTTTCTTTAAAACCATAATATATCTTTGGTTTTTTTTAAAATTTTCTTATCATAAATCAATTTTTGATTATTAATTAGTGCACCACTTTTTTTATCCTCAATAAAAAAATATAATCTTTTAAATTTTGCATTTAAAATTATTGAAGTGCACATAAGGCATGGTTCAAGAGTAGTAAATATGTACATATCGTCAAATCGATAATTTTTCACCTTATTGGATGCTTTTCTAATTGCGATTATTTCCGCATGACCTAACGGATCACTATTAGATTTGCATACATTATGAGCTTTGCTTATTATCTTATTTTTTTTAGGACAAAATATTATTGCTGATATCGGTATTTCGTTTTCATCGTAAGCTTTTTTTGCTAATTTCATTAAATTATTAAATATTATATCGTAGTAATTTTTAACCATGACTAAAGAAAGAATATCTAAATTTCTAGCAAATTACAATTGTGGCTCAAGAAGAGAAATCGAAAGGTTAATTATAAAAAATAAAATCACGGTTAATGGAGAAAAAATTTCTTCACCAGTTTGTTTTGTAGATAAAACTGATCAAATCCAAATTAACGGAAAAAATATTGAATTTAGAAAAAATATTCAAATTTTAAAGCTGTACAAACCAATTAATTATATTTGTTCAAAAAAAAAACAAGATAAACGGAAAATTATTTATGAAATATTAAGTTCAAAATATAAAAATTTTATTTTTGCAGGTAGGCTAGATATTAATTCTGAAGGATTAATCATCTTAACAAATTCTAGCAATATAACCCGTTCACTTGAAGATCCAAAATATAAATTTAAAAGAACCTATAATGTTAGAGTTTTTGGTGATTTAAACTTAATGAATTTAAAAGAAAAATCAAAAGGCTTTATATACAAAGGCACAAAATATAGAGCTTTTAATTATAAAGTCATTAGTGATATAAAAAAAAATACATGGATTAAATTAGATCTATTTGAAGGAAAAAAAAATGAAATCAGAGAAATTTTTAGATCAATAAATCTTAATGTTAATAAATTAAAAAGAGTAAGTTTTGGTCCATTTAATTTAAATAATTTAAAACCAGGTCAAATAGAAATGGTTAGCAATAAAGAGTTAAAATTTTATGAGAATTATATCAGGAAAATTCAAGGGTAAAAAACTGGTCTTGCCGGACAGTAAAAAAACAAGGCCACTAAGAGATTTTGTAAAAGAAAATATTTTTAATTTAATTACGCATTCAAAAGATATTAAATTTAATTTTAACAAATCAAAAATATGTGACTTATTTTCAGGCTCTGGATCATTTGGTTTGGAATGCTTATCTAGAGGTTCCGAAAGTGTTATTTTTGTTGAACAAAAAAAGGATATTATAAAAGTTTTAAAAAGAAATATTTCAAAAATGGAGGCGACAATAAATTACGAGGTTATTGAAAATGACGTTATAAGTTTTTTATCAAGTAAAACCAGTGGTGGCAGTGGTGGTTTAGATTTAATTTTTATTGACCCTCCTTACCAATTTAAAAAAAATAAAGAGATCTTTAATTTGATATCAAAAAATTTCAAAAATGTTTTTTTGATATTTCATACTCACATTAAAAATGATTTAAACATACCTTTGAATTTTAAAACTCTTATAGAGAAAAAATATGGTATTTCAAAAATAGTATTTTTAAAATGTTAATTTTTTAATGTTTTAATTTTAATTGACTCAACCGCAGGCTGATCGTAAGGATTAATATTTTGAGCCTTACCTAAAATTATAGTTTCTAAAAAAAAATAAAGATATAGTTGAAGAATATTCAAATTATTTTCTCCAACGCTAATTGTTCTAAAGGGTAAATTTTGTTCAATAAATACTTTTTGAATTGCATTATATTGCGATAGAATAAGCTCTTTTGGAGTTTGATTTTCAATATTCAAAAAATTCAGTTTTTCAAATTTTGAAAAATCCGAACTATTTTCAGGAGGATATATAGTAAAATAATTATCTTTCGGTCCATCCAAATACAATTGCGCCATACTATGATGGTCTCTAGGGCATATAGAATATATAGGAGTAAGTCCCTTGTTTTTTTTTCCAAGGCTTTCTGCATGTAATTGATTAAACCATTCACCAAAAAATTTTAATTTTTCATCGTAAAACAAATTTACATATTTTGATATTTTTTTAGTTTCTTGAATGGTTAGTATAACTGCCGAATTAATAATTGCAGAATTATGATCATCTCCTAAAAAATTATTATATTTACAATAATCAAAAACATCAGTCTCATTTAAATTTAATGGTAAAATACCGGTTTCAGAGAAAAAAGAATATCTTCCACCAATTTTTTTATTATGTTTAATAATTCTAATATTATGTTTTTTTGCAAAATTATATAAATAATTATCTCCTTCTTCAGTTATGCACGTCATTTGTGAAAATAGTTTTTTCAATAACCCCATGTTATTTACGTATTGGTAAAGTAAATTTAGTGCAGCTAATGTCTCAAATGTATTTCCAGATTTTGATATTACATAAATCGAATAATCTAAAATATTTTTATTATTTAAAATATTTTTTATTAATGAATAATTTAAATTATCAATAAATAGATATTCTTGATTTGTATACTCTACAAAACTCTTTATACCTGCTGACGATCCTCCAATTCCTATAATTATTTTTTTTTGAGACCTATCTAAGCTATTTCTAAGACTAAAAATTTTTGATTGATAGTTTTGACTTATTGAATTAAAAATCTCAATCTGATTAGAATCAATTTCACTTTTAAGTTTTGAGCCTACCTCATTGCAAATTTTTAAATATTTGTCGAAAATTAATTTATGATCTTTTTTTAAGAAATGATTGAAAAAATTATTTAGATTAATTTCAATACTCATTTAATTTTTTTTAACAAATCCTGTTCTAAATCTTTTGCAGTATTTGATACTCCAGACTCTTCAATATTTAAAACTTTATCAGGTGTAAGTGATTTATTTAATATTTGGGTTAATGACTCTTTGCTTTTTTTTAATTTAAGACCGCCTGGTTCAATTAAATCAAAATTTGGTGGTAATTCTAAACTTCCTTTTTTTTGAACCAAAAATTCATCTGGTCTAACTTTTTCAAGTCCAAGACCTCTTTTAACATCTTGACATGACAAAGGTATAAAAAAAATTAGAATTATAAAATACAAAAATCTATTCATTTTTCTCTTGTTTTTTTGTTATCTCATAAAATATTAATAATATAATTCCAAACGTTATTGAAATATCAGAAACGTTAAAAACAAACCAGTGAAAATTATTGTAATGAAAATCTATAAAGTCTGGAACGGCCTGATAGTAAATTCTGTCAAAAAAGTTGCCTAATGCTCCACCAAGCAAAATCGATAAACATACTTTCTCAAAAAGTTTATTTGACTTGATAATCATAAATATAATTAATAGTAATATTAAAAATATTAAAAAAGACGTAAAATGGTAGATCAAATCTTCGCTACCAAATAGGCCAAAGGCAATACCTTTATTCCATATTAAAATAAAATTTAAATAAGAATTTACATAATATTCATTTTGATCACTTGAAAAAAAATCAATGATTAATAATTTACTTAAACGATCTAATATAAAATTTATACTAATTATAAAAAAAATAAGAGTATTTTGTTTAAATTTAGAAGTCTCAGATTCCACTTTGAACGCTTTCACATCTTTTGCATAACTCTTTGTTATCATCTGTAATAGTTTTAAAATATTTCCAGCATCTTGGGCATTTTTTTCCATCTGCTTTTTCTAATAAAATTTTTAAATCTTTAATATTTTTATTTTCTAAAACTTTGTCAAAAATTTGATCATTTGTTAAAATTTTGGCACCAGAGGTAATAAAAAAATCAGAAAGATCGATATTTTCGAAATATTTGGCAAACTTTTCACTAATATTCATTTTAATTTTAGTTTCAAGACTAGAACCAATTTCTTTTTTATTTCGCATTATCTCGATCTGATTATTTACCTCTGATCTAACGTTTTTCAAATAATACCATTTTTCTTTATCAAAATTTTTTAAATCTACTAATTTGTTTAAATAATTAAAGTTGACTAAAAATATGCTTCTATCATTTTCTTTTTTTATTATTCCAAAAATCTCTTCAGTAGTAAATACTAAGATTGGGCTCAGCCATTTTATTAAAAAATAAAATAAATATTTTAAAACTGTAATTGTATTTTTTCTTTTATCACTCCCTAAATCATCACAATACAAAGTGTCTTTTTTAATATCAAAGTAAAATGCAGACAAGTCATTAATGCAAAAATTTAGTATTTCAATATATATTTTGTGAAATGCGAATTGTTTGCTTAATTCAGTAAAATTATTATCAAGTTTTGAAATTAAGGATAATATATAGATATCGAAGTCATCGAAATTACTTTTGAGTTTTTCATTTTTAATATCTGTAAAATTGAATTGGTCATTTAAATTACCTAAAATGAACCTAAAGGTATTTCTAATTTTTCTATAAGATTCTGCATGCTGATTTATTATAGAGTTGTCTAGCCTTAAATCTTCAGAATAATCAGAGGCAACAACCCATAATCTTAAAATATCTGCTCCATATTTTTTTATGATTTCATCAGGAGACACGACATTACCTAATGATTTAGACATCTTTTGTCCTTTTCCATCAACTACAAATCCGTGCGTTAAAATATTCTTATATGGCGCTTTTCCTCTAGTTCCACATGATTGAAGTAAAGATGAATGAAACCATCCTCTATGTTGATCAGATCCCTCTAAGTACATATCTGCAGGCCAATTTAAATTATTTCTTTCTTCTAATACGTATGTATGACTAGAGCCACTATCAAACCAAACTTCAACGATATCCTTAACTTGATGATAATCCTCAGACTTATATTTTTTTGTTAAAAAATGCTGAGCTGGTAAACTAAACCAACTATCACTACCCTTGGATTTGAAAATATCAAAAATATTTTGAAAAACTGCTTCATCAATCAAAGGTTTCTCGGTTTTTTTATTTACAAATATTGGCAAAGGCACACCCCAAAATCTTTGACGCGAAATACACCAATCAGGTCTTGATTCTATCATACCTTCTAATCTATTCTTTCCTATTTCTGGATAAAATGATGTATTGCCTATTGCTTTAAGGGCACTGGACCTTAAATTATTTTTTTCCATGGATATAAACCATTGTGGAGTTGCTCTATGAACTAAAGGAGCCTTTGATCTCCAAGAATGGGGATAACTATGTTTATACTCGCCAGAAGAAATTAGAGATGAGGTTTTTTTTAATTCTTCTATAACTATTTTATCTGCCTTATAAATATGTGTCCCACTAAATTTTTTTATTTTGTCTGTATAAGTGCCATCATCTTTAAGAGTATTTTCTACTTTTATATTATTTTTTAAAGATAAATGAAAATCATCTGGACCATGGCTTGGGGCAATATGCACAATGCCTGTACCTTGATCTAAAGTAACATAATCTCCATCTAGCATTGGTACATCAAAATTATATCCATATTGTTTAAAAGGATGTTCGCATATTATATTGTTAAACTCAGTCCCAGAAAAACTTTCAATCTTATTATATTTTTCAATATTATTTTCTTTTAAAAAATTATCTACTAAATCATTTGCAACAATAACTTTTTCATCTGAATTATTGTGATGAATATTTAAAATAGTATAATTAAATTTTGAATTGTAACATAGGGCTCTATTACAAGGAATTGTCCATGGTGTAGTTGTCCATATTACAACGTTGACATTTTCATGTTTTCTAAAATTTTTTTTTATTTTAAATTTTGTATAAATGGTATTTGATACTTTGTCTTTGTATTCTACTTCTGCGTCAGCTAAGGCGGTTTTTTCCACTACAGACCATAAAACAGGCTTATAACCGTTATATAAACTTCCATTTTTTAAGAATTTAAGAATTTCTTTAGCTATTATGGCTTCAGCTTTATTACTCATCGTCGAGTAATAATTTTCCCAGTCTCCTATAACTCCTAAACGTTTAAACTGATTTTTTTGTATATCTATCCATTTTTCAGCAAATTCTCTGCATTGTTGTCTAAATTCATTTATTGATAACTTGGCTTTATCAACTCCTTTTTTTTTATTTAGTTCTTCAATCTTCCACTCAATTGGTAAACCATGACAATCCCAGCCAGGGACATATGGAGAATACTTCTTTAAACCAACAGATTGAAATTTGACTACAATATCTTTCAATACTTTGTTTAAAGCTGTACCAATATGAATATCACCATTCGCGTATGGTGGGCCATCGTGGAGAATAAATTTTTCCCTATTTGAAAACATTTTACATTGTAAATCATAAAGTTTGATTTCTTCCCAATATTTTAGAATATCAGGCTCTTTATTAGGAAGATTAGCTTTCATGGCTAATTTTGTTTTTGGAAGATTTACTTTTATCTCAGACATTTTTTAAAATTTTATGTGCTTCATCAATATCATACTTTATTTGTTTTTTGAGTATTTCTGTTGATTTAAATTTTTTTTCACCTCTTAAAAACTTAATAAAATTAACCTCTATATATTTACCGTACAAATTACCAATCTTACTGAAAATAAAACACTCTAATAACAGTTTTTTTCTCTTAAATGTTGGTGCATAACCAAAGTTAGCTATCCCTTTATACATTTTTTTGTTAAAACTAACTTTAATAGCATAAACTCCTATTTTAGGATTTAGCCTGCCTGTTAAATCAATATTTGTAGTTCTAAAACCAATTTTTCTTCCAACTTGCCTTCCTTGAGATACTTTTTCATTAATTGACCAAAATCTATTTAAAGATTTTTTTATTTCTAGCACTTTTCCATTAGAAATTTTTTTTCTAATTCGTGAAGATGAAATTTTACCATCAAATTGATTTATAATTTCAGCTCCTGTAACTTTTATACTAAATGGTTCTAAAATTTTTTTTAACATTTTAACATTACCTTTTCTATTTTTTCCAAAACGAAATTCTCTACCAATAATTATATGACTCATATTAATTTTTTTCATTAATACATCTTTAATAAAACTCTCAGGACTACTATTTCTAAGTTTATTATTAAAATTTAAAAAAATTATATAATTTACACCAAATTTTGATGCTAAATCAATTTTTTCTCTGTTGCTAATAATTTTATAATTATAATCTTTTGTAAAATATTCGTAAGGCAGCGGATTAAAGGTCAATATTCCAAAATTTTTTTTATTTTTTCTTGCAATTTTTTTGCCTTCTTCAATAATTGATTGATGTCCTAAATGAAAACCATCAAAATTTCCTATGGCTAAAACAGAATTTTTTGTTATTTTGTTTTTAAAAATATCTTGGAAAACTTTTACCATTTTAAATCTTTCTGATAGAAGTTAGAATAAACATTATTTACTTTATTTGAATTACATAGCTTTTCGTAGTTAAAATTATTATTATATTCAAAGTCTTTATAAATCCCATTAAGTATAAGAACAGAATCGACTCCAAAATTATTTGCACCCTTGATGTCTGTTTTTAAATTATCTCCAATTGCTAAAATTTTTTGTTTGTCGATACTTTTAATTTTAAATTGTGCTTGTATAGTCTCTACAGCATAATTATAAATACTTACGAAAGGTTTGCCAAAATATATTACCTTTCCACCCAAAGAATTATAAACTTGAGCAATTTTACCTGCACAATATTCTAGCTTAGTTCCCCTGCTTACAACCTCATCAGGATTTGCACATATCATAGTTTTTTTGTATTTAATATTTTTCATCAAAATATTTTCATAAGTTTTAATATCATCAAAGGTACTATTTAGACCGGTACAAACAATCTCATCACAATCTGATATATTTTTTGAATAAATATTTTCTTTATTAAAAATATCTCGGTCCTTACCAGGTCCTAAATGAAAAAATTTTTTATTTAAATCTTGACTTAAATAATTTCTTGTCACATCTCCAGAGGTAATTAATTTGTCAATTAGTTTAAAATCAAAATTCATTTTATTTAAAAAATTCTTTACTGTCTGTGAGGGTCTTGGAGCATTAGATATCAATATTATAATTTTTTTATTTTCTTTTAAATTTTTTAGTACCTGTGTAGCGCTAGTAAATATTCTCTTTCCATTGTGAACTACGCCCCAAAGATCTATAAAAAAAAAGTCATAATCGTTTATGACCTCTTCAATACTCTTAAGATTTAAAGGTTTCATTGATATTCTCCTATTTATAATATCCTTAATAAATTTTTAATTTCATTCATGTATATTATGAATTGTATTAAAATGTGGAAAAATAGCCAAAAATACAGTGATTTCTAGTAAATATTAACCCCTTGAAATTATTTAAAAAATAGTCATATCAACATCAATATTGATGGAGGAAAAAAAATGAAATTCAGACCTTTGCACGACAGAGTTCTAATAGAATCGCTAGAAAGCGAGGAAAAGACATCTGGAGGAATAATCATACCTGATACAGCAAAAGAAAAACCACAAGAAGGAAAAGTTATTGCTGTTGGGCCTGGTTCTAAAAGTGATGATGGTAAAGTTGCACCTATGGATGTTAAAGTTGGTGATCACGTATTGTTTGGTAAGTGGTCAGGAACTGAAGTCAAAATTGACGGTAAAGAATACTCGATTATGAAGGAGTCAGACATAATGGGTATAATTAGTAAAAAATAATTAGGAGGAAAAATGGCCGGAAAAATAGTTAAATTTAATACAGAGGCAAGAAACTCAATGTTAAGGGGTGTCGATATACTTGCTAACTCAGTGAAAGTTACTTTAGGTCCAAAAGGAAGAAATGTTGTTATAGATAAATCTTTTGGAGCTCCAAGGATCACCAAGGATGGTGTAACTGTAGCAAAAGAAATTGAGCTAGAGGATAAATTTGAAAATATGGGAGCTCAAATGGTTAAAGAAGTTGCGAGCAAAACAAATGATGAAGCAGGCGATGGTACAACTACAGCTACAGTATTAGCTCAAGCTATTGCTAAAGAGGGTTGCAAATTTGTTGCAGCCGGAATGAACCCTATGGACGTTAAAAGAGGTATAGATACGGCTATCGAAGCTGTGATAGCGGATATTAAAAAAAGTTCGAAAAAAGTTAAAACTAGTGAAGAAATAGCACAAGTCGGAACTATTTCTGCCAATGGTGAAAAGGAAGTTGGTGATATGATTGCCAAAGCAATGCAAAAAGTTGGTAATGAAGGAGTTATCACTGTTGAGGAAGCTAAAGGTTTACAAACTGAACTTGATGTTGTCGAAGGAATGCAATTTGATAGAGGATTTTTATCACCTTATTTCATAACAAATGCAGACAAAATGACTGCTGAGTTAGATAATCCTTTAATTTTACTTTGTGATAAAAAACTTTCAAATTTGCAATCTATAGTGCCACTATTAGAGTCTGTGGTTCAATCTTCAAGACCTTTATTAATAATTGCTGAAGAAGTTGAAGGAGAAGCATTAGCAACACTGGTAGTAAACAAACTAAGAGGTGGATTAAAAGTTGTAGCAGTAAAAGCCCCTGGCTTTGGAGATAGAAGAAAAGCTATGCTAGAAGATATTGCTATTTTAACTGGTGGGCAAGTTATTTCTGATGATTTAGGTATAAAACTTGAAAATGTAAAAATTAATGACTTAGGATCATGCAAAAAAATAAAGGTTGATAAAGATAACACAACTGTAGTTGATGGTGCTGGTAAAAAGAATGAAATAGAAGCTAGATGCGCATCTATTAGAAAACAAATTGATGAGTCAACTTCAGATTATGATAAAGAAAAACTTCAAGAAAGACTAGCAAAACTTGCGGGTGGTGTTGCTGTAATAAAAGTAGGTGGGGCGACAGAAGTTGAGGTTAAAGAAAGAAAAGACCGCGTTGATGACGCACTTAACTCTACGAGAGCAGCAGTTGAAGAAGGAGTTGTAACTGGTGGAGGATGTGCTCTACTTTATGCATCAGAAATTTTAAAATCAGTCAAAGTTAAAGGTGATGATCAAAAAGCTGGTGTAGAAATAATTAAAAAAGCTTTACAAGCACCTATCAGACAAATAATCGCTAATGCTGGAGTAGATAGCTCTGTTGTAGTTGGAAAACTTTTAGAAGGTAAAAAAGGATCTCACGGTTATGATGCTCAAGGGGCTGAATTTTGCGATATGATTGAAAAAGGAATTATAGATCCTACAAAAGTTGTAAGAACTGCTTTACAAGACGCTGCTTCGATATCTAGTCTACTAATTACTACTGAAGCTATGATAGGCGATAAACCTGATGACAAAGATTCAGGTGGTGGTGCCGGTGGTGGAATGCCTCCAATGGGTGGTGGTATGCCAGGTATGGGCGGCATGGGTGGTATGGGAATGTAATTTAATTTCCAATAAATGTATTTAAAAAAGGCCGAATTTTTCGGCCTTTTTTTTTGGACGTTAATAAGCACGCCTCCGATTTTAAAATAATACCATCTTTAAGAGCTCTTAAGTTATTATCCTCTAATGTTTTGCCAGTAGAGGTTATGTCAGTAATAATTTCTGAAGATCCAGTAAATGGATAAATTTCGGTGGAGCCAATACTGTTGACTAATTTGTATTGTGTAACGCCTTTTGAAAATAAAAATTCATTACTTAGGTTTGGGTATTTAGTTGCAATTCTAAGCCTTGAATTATGTTTATTGGTAAATGAAAAACATATCTCTTCTAAATCAGCAACAGTCTGAACATCAATCCAATCTTTTGGTATTGCAACAACTAGATTTGCTTTTCCAAAATCTAATTTTTTTTTTATTTCTATTTTATTTTTAATATATGTACCTGCCTCAAGTAATAAATCTAATCCTGAAATACCTAAATCAAGACTATTATCGCCAAGTCTACCTATGATTTCTTTTGCATGTAAAAATATTATTTTAATAAAAGGCTTGCCTTCTATCATCCCAAAATAATTTCTTTCACTGCCTGAATTTGTTATCTTAAAACCATTACTATCAAAGTAATCTAGGGACCCTTGCTTTAGTCGACCTTTTGATGGAATACCAATAGTTATTAAATTATCGCTCATTTTCAATTATAAGTTTTTTAAGTTAATAGCCGCGCCTACTGCAGAAATACTTTTTTTTGACCCAAGACTTTTTAATAAATTGTCATATCTTCCACCAGCAGCTAATTGTTTATTGTTTTTTAACACTTCAAATACAAATCCTGTATAATACTCAATATTTCTACCAAAATTAGAGTTAAAATTAATTTTATATTTAGGAAATTTTTTTAAACGAATTAGGTTTGAATTAATTTCAATATTCAATTTATTTTTTTTATTAAAATTTAAAATTTCATTTTCTAAATTTTTTAAAGAACAATTAATTTTTAAAAATTCTCTTATTTTTTTTACTATTTTCTTGCCTTGTGTGATTGGCCTTGGATCTTTTATTTTTTTATCGAAGCGCTCTAATATTTCAGAAATTTTTCTTTTAGCAATTTTGTCTTCGCCACTTAAAGATTTCATTTCATTATATCTTTTTTTATCCAAATCAACTGTAATAACATCAACATCTGAATTAGTTTCCAGTCTTTTTAGAAGTTCCTCAAAGTAAACAGGCCTCCAAAAATGTCTTTTTAATCTAAGCTTCCATCTTCCAGGTAAATTAAGAGCATCTATGAAACTATTAAATAAACCAATATCACCAATATTAATTTTAATATTTTTTACATTTAATTTTTCTAAAGTGTCAATTATTGTCTTAATTATTAATTCGTCATCTCTTAAGTTGTTTCTTGACCCAATAATTTCTATGCCTGCTTGTTTAGTAATAATTTCTCCGATTTTTTGAAAAGATCTACCTTGATAACAAATCTTAGATAGTTTTTCTTTTCTTTCATTTAAATATTTTAAACAAAATGCAATTGTTAAATCCGGTCTAAGGCAAATTGATTTGCCATTTTCATCTTCAAAAGTCAGCAAATTTTTCCGAAAACTTTCTCCTGAACGTTGAACAATATAATCTGTATCAAGTAATATCTCAGCTTCTGAAAATTTAAAGCCTTTTTTAATAAAAGAATTTAATATTTGATCAGAGAATTTTTTTGATTTCATTTCCTAATTCACTTAAATTTACAGAAATTTCTTTACCGCTATTTAAGTCTCTTATTTTTGGTTTTTTTCCACTCATTTCCTCATCTCCATACAATATTAATGCTGGCAATTTTCTTTTATTAGCATACTCAAATTGTTTCTTTATATTACCTTTTCCTGAGTAAATTTCTGAATTTATCTTATTCTTTCTTAAATATTTTAAAATATTAATATAATCTGAATAAGAATTTTCATTAAACACACAAATCATTACTGGTTTATTATTTATAATTTTATTTAAATCGTTTTTTTGAATAAGTGCATATATCATTCTATCAATACCGATAGAAACTCCAGTACAAGGTACATCAAAATTTCCAAACCTACTTACTAAATTATCATAACGTCCACCACCACCAATAGAACCAAATTGTATGGTCTGTCCTTTATTATTTTTTATCTCAAATGTTAAATCAACTTCAAATATTATCCCTGTGTAATAACCAAGACCTCTAATAATTGATGGATCAAATTTAAAATTCTTAAAATCGTAAAAACTAAATATTTTTTTTAGTTGAGTTATATCTTCTAAATTTTCATCAAAATTTTTCATACTTTGCTCTAATATTTTGATTTTATCATCGTTTAAATTTGCGCCTTGAGTATAGTCACCTGACTTATCTTTTCGGCCTTTACTCAACAATTTTTTGACCTCAGCCCAACCTAAACGATCAATCTTATCAAGTGCTCTTAGTACAGTAGATTTTTGATTTTCATCTGAGACTTTCAATTTTGAAAATACTTTTTCTATAAATTTTCTTGAAGAAATTTTAATGACATATTCATTTTTTTTAAGACCACACGCCTCTAGTATATCAGAAATCATAATACAAAGTTCTGCGTCTGCTTGAGTATTTCTAGTTCCCACAAAATCAGCATCAAACTGAAGAAATTCTCTAAAACGACCTGGTCCAGGTTTTTCATTGCGCCATACCGTACCAAGTTGATAACGTTTGTATGGCTTGGGTAATTCCTGGAAATTTTTTGCTACATATCTTGCTAGAGGGGCAGTTAAATCATATCGTAGTGATAACCATTTTTTATCATCCTTAAACGAAAATATTCCTTCATCTGGTCTTTCCTTGTCTGGTAAAAATTTGCCAATACTTTCTGAATATTCGAAACTTGGTGTTTCAAGATATTCAAATCCATAACTAATCATGACCTCTCTGATTTTAGAAATCACATAATCACGAATTATAAGTTCGGCTTCATTTCTATCCGTAAAACCAGAAGGTAACTCTTTTGTAGGTTTTGTATTTTTTTTACTCATGTTTTCTGGTACAGCCGGGTGGATTCGAACCACCGACATCTAGTTCCACAAACTAGCGCTCTAACCAACTGAGCTACGGCTGCATATCTTTTTGTTTATATAGTTATTTTAAATTAAGTTAAATAAATAGTTTAGCCAAGCATGTGCTTAGCATGCATTAAATGATGTGAAGATGTTAAAACTATTTTATTCATTAGCGATGATTTATAGTTTTTTAGGAATTTTTCAATGATAAAAATTACTTTTTTTTTATGAAAGCTATTTCTGATATATTTACACCTTTATGAGATAAAACCCCCTTATTTATTTCTACATATTGAACATTTTCAAAAAAATTGACGATTTCTTGGTTATATTTTGACTCTAAATTTTCTTTGGAATTTTTTGAGACGTCTATTAGCAAATTTCTTAAAAAATTTTTTTCTGGATTGTCTTTACCACTTTCGGCATGAAAGGCATTAAATTCTTCAATAATAAAAATTCCACCACTTTTTAAATTTTTAAACATTGAAAAAAAGGTTGTTTTTTGATGAATTGGATCGTGACTTGCGTCATCTATGATATAGTCATAATCTTGAGTTAAATAATTAGATAAATTATCTAAATTTTTTTCTGAAGATACATCGCAATATAAGGTTCTTACTCTCTCAGCTTTATAACTAAATGAAAATGGGTTTCTATCTACCCCAACTACATTTGCATTTGGAAAGTAGCAATGTAGAGCAGCAAGTGAATCGCCACGGAAAATACCAAATTCCATTATATTTAATCTCTTATTTCTATTACTTTTGAAATATTTTTCATAAAATACATCATAACCGTGACCTTTATATTTTACATTATTTATAAAAAGATGAGACCCTTTATTAGTCGAGAAATGAACAAATATTTCATTTAGTTCTTTGCTATGGATTGGAATTTCTTCAATTTTTTTATTAAAGAAAAATATTTTAAATATAAAAACTAGTAGTTTATAAAAAAAATTAATTGATCTTCTTAATGCAGTGAAAAAATTTTTTTTATCAAGTGAAAAAGTTATAATATTTCGATAATTAAATATTTGGTCTCTTAAATTAATCATATTTTAATGGTGGTCATGGCTGGAATTGAACCAGCGACACAAGCCTTTTCAGGGCTCTGCTCTACCAACTGAGCTACATGACCAATTGGGACTTTTTTTCATAAATTAAGAAAATAATCAATTGAAAATGTATATTACTTGAGCCTAAAGGTAATTCTGCCTTTTGTTAAATCATAAGGAGTAACTTCAACAAGAACCTTGTCTCCAGCTAGTACACGAATACGATTTTTCCTGAGCTTTCCAGAGGTGTGAGCTAAAATTTCATGATCGTTTTCTAATTTCACTTTAAAAGTTGCGTTGGGCAAAAGTTCTGTAACTTTACCTTTAAACTCTAACATTTCCTCTTTTGGCATTAATCTCCTAAACGTTTTTGGATTGATAAAGCATGCGCGGTCAATCCTTCGTACTCTGCAAGATTTATAGCTAATTGCCCGATCTTTTCAATACCTGATTTACTACATTTAATTATTGAAGTTTTTTTATAAAAATCACTCACAGATAGACCTGAAGAAAATCTTGCCGATCCTGAAGTAGGGAGAACGTGATTAGTACCTGCAATATAATCACCGATTGCCTCTGGGCTGTATTTGCCAAGAAATATTGATCCAGCATTTGAAATTTTTTTTTCTATAGTTTCAGGATTTTTAACTTTAATCTCTAAGTGCTCTGGTGCAATACGATCAACAATACGAACTATTTCTTTATTATTTTTTGCAATAATAATCGCACCATAATTTTTAATACTTTTTGAAGCTATCTTATTTCTTGGTAAATATTTTAAATATTCGTTTATTATTTGTCTTACATGGTCTCCAAATTTTTTATTTTTTGTAATAAGTATACTTTGAGACAAAACATCATGTTCTGCTTGTGATAAAAGATCTATTGCAGTCCACTCGGGGTTACAAGTTTGATCTGCAACAACTGTAATTTCAGACGGTCCAGCTACCATATCTATTCCAACAGAACCAAAAACCTCTTTTTTTGCAGTAGCAACGAAAATATTTCCTGGCCCAACAATCTTATCTACCTTAGGTATACTTTCTGTTCCGTAGGCCAAAGCTGCAATAGCTTGTGCACCACCAACTCTAAACAAGGAATTAATTTTACATTTTTTTGCGGCATACAAAACTCCAGGATTAATTTTTCCTTCTGGACAAGGTAGCGCCGCATAAATATTTTTAACTCCAGCTACAATAGCTGGGATTGCATTCATTAAAAGTGTACTAGGGTAACTTGCAGTCCCTCCAGGTACGTATATACCAATACTATTCAAACTTCTGTATTTATAGGATAATTGATTTCCAATTTTATCTTTAAATACATAGCCAGTCATAGCTTGATTTTTATGAAACTGATAAATTCTTTTATAAGCTACATTTATTGCCTTTTTAACATCATTATTTAGATTTTTTATGATTTTATTTACTTCACTATTAGAAATTTTAATATTTTTTTTATTAATATTTACTTTGTCATATTTTTTTGAATAAACAAATAATGCCTTATCACCTTTTTTTTTTATATTATTTATTATTTGATTTACTAATTTTACTTTAGAAACTGATTGCGATCTTTTTGATGAAATCAATCTACTAAAGTTTTTTTCAAATTGCTTGCTTTTTGTATCTATTACTCTCATTAAATTTTATGTTTTGGTATATATTTTGTAACCCAACTATCAGAAAAATCTTCTAAAGTTGAGTCTATAGCCTCTGATTTTATCATAATTGTACCCTTACCTGAAAAAATTAAATTTATTATAGTATTTTTTTCGTTATTTTTGATATCAATTGTTAAAAATTCCAATACTTTGTCATCTTCTTTAATATCAATATTTTTAGATTTGACTTCAGTCACGCTATTAAATTTTAATGCAGAACGGATTCTTCTGCTATCTCTAAAAAGACCCTTTTCTGCATCCTCCCACATAAATCTACTAAAAATGCATATTAAAGTTTTATTTTTTGCTAAATATTTAATATCTTTAAATGATATTAATGAGTCTTGTAAATATGCAGCGAAAACCTTTAAATCATTTTTATCTTGAGCTTTTAGCTTCAAAAACCCGTCTTTATCAAGCATTAATTTTTTTTATCTCAGCCCCACAATTTTTTAATTTTTCAACCAAATTTTCGTAACCTCTCTCGAGATGGTATACTCTGTTTATAACCGTTTTACCTTTTGATGCTAGTCCAGCCAGGACTAAAGATACAGATGCTCTTAAGTCAGTTGCCATAACCTCTGCTCCTTTTAGGTTTTTTTTCCCTTTTATAATTGCTACATTTTTTAAAATACTAATGTCAGCTCCCATTCTATTTAACTCAGAAACATGTAAAAATCTATTTTCAAAAATCTCTTCCTTAATTTTAGATATTCCATTCGCAAAATTCATTAAGGACATAAATTGTGCTTGCATATCACTTGCGAAACCAGGATATGGACTAGTTGATAAACTTACAGATTTAATTTTTCCAGGAAAAATTTTTATTGAATTCTTATCTATTTTTTTTATCCTAACATTTGCTTTTGATAAAAATTTAATCGTATTTTGGACATGTTTTATATTTAATTTTTGGATAACTAGCTTACTATTTGTTATTGCAGAAGCAATCATGTATGTTCCAGCTTCAATACGATCCGGCATTATTTCGTATGAAATTTGTTTTAATTGATTTCTGCCTAAAATCAAAATTTTTCTTTCACTTAAAAATTTTACTTTAATACCAGCTTTTTTTAGAAATTTAATTAAATCTATTATTTCTGGTTCTATAGCTATATTGTCTAAAATAATTTGATTAGGAATTAAGCTACAAGCTAAAATAGCATTTACTGTTGCGCCAACTGAAATTTTTTTAAAACTATATTTTTTATTTTTTAATTTACGATTTAATTTTGAAATAACATAACCTTTGTCAATATAATTGAAAACACCAAGAAATTTAAAAAAATCTAAATGTAAATTAATTGGCCTTGCACCAATTGCACAACCTCCAGGTAATGATACTTTGGCTTCCTTAAATTTAGATATTAATGGACCCAAAACTAAGATACCAGCTCTCATTGTTTTAACTAATTCGTATGGGGCTACAAAAGATTTACCGAAATTCTTAGAATTTGTTATTTCAATAATATTTTTTTTTACTTTTACTATCTTTCCAAGAAAAATAAGTAATTTAATCATTGTTTTTATATCTTCAACAATAGGAACATTTTTTAAAACTACCTTTTTTTCAAAAAGTATTGTTGATGCCAGAATTGCTAATGATGAATTTTTAGACCCAGATATAGTTATTTTTCCGTGGAGTTTTTTTCCTCCATTAATTACAATTTTTTTCATTTTTATATTTTGGGTAAGGTGACGCCTTTTTGGTTCATGTATTTGCCTTTCCTATCTGCATAAGAAATTTCAGGGTCTTCGTTACCTTGCAAAAATACAAACTGGCATGCTCCTTCGTTTGCATAAATTTTAGCTGGCAGAGGAGTAGTATTTGAAAATTCTAATGTTACATGTCCCTCCCATTCAGGTTCGAGTGGTGTGACATTCACGATAATTCCACATCTGGCGTAGGTACTTTTTCCAAGACAAATAACTAAAATATTTTTAGGTATTTTAAAATATTCTACTGTTGAGGCCAATACAAAAGAATTTGGAGGAATTATACAAACATCTTGTTTTTTAGTTATAAAATTAGAATTAGAGAAATCTTTTGGATCAACTATTGAAGAGTTTACGTTAGTAAAAATTTTAAACTCATTTGATACTCTTGCGTCATAGCCATACGAGGATAAACCATATGATATTGCATTTTTTTTTTGTTGTTTGTCCTCAAAGGGGGAAATCATACCTTTTTCTTTAGACATTTTCTTAATCCATTTGTCCGATAAAACTGTCATTATTATTTAGTTTTGTTTTGTTTCCTTTTGAATTCTTTTCTTTTTTTTAAATTTTTTTTTAGTGCCTCAGCAAGTTTAACCTTGCGATCATTATCCTTTTTCAAAGGTAATGGCATAACTATTTTTCTGGGTTGGTAAGATCTTCTAAGGTTATAGGCTTGTTGATATCGTGCATCTTACTATCTTTTTCTGTACCTAAATTAGTCGAGGCTCTTTTGGCCCTTCTTAAAGCTTGTCTTTCTTTTCTTTTAGCTTCTTTAAGCATAGCTCTTTCACCACGTTTTGATTTATAATCATAATGTATTCCCATGGTT
>MDTB01199741.1_pt1 | contig 130557 bp, 123 predicted proteins | sample 811161 | NCBI WGS metagenome assembly MDTB01 (sample SAMN05326650, study PRJNA326480) | marine metagenome | isolation source: seawater | place: Mediterranean Sea | collected 2009 | reverse complement strand
TGAATAACCACAAGCATATATTCTATTCTGATCTATTTGGTAATTACTAGCAATCGTATCTATCAATGAACTAATAAAGGGCACATCGTCAAAAGTGCCTGGGACTTTAGAAATCCAGTTGAAAGAGTTTCCATCACTTGGGTCTGGGCGTGCCTGAGGATATACAATAATAAAGTTTGCCGTATCAGCGATAGGACTCATATCTGCGATACCAATGTGAGAAGCAATATTGCCACCGCCTCCATGGAAGTTGAATAATAAAGGAAAACTGGTGGTTCCATCATAGCTTGCTGGAACATAAATGTTATATTCCCTAGTTAAACCATCATACTGTATAGTTTCGCTAATGTATCCTTGAGCGAAGCTCACATTAATAGTAGTAATAAATATTAAGATTGAAATAAGTCGTTTTGTTATCATGTTTCTATAGTCATTTTTAATTTTATAATGTTTTAATTTTTTCATAAGTCTAATTTTTTGGAAACCACTCCTTTCCAGTAAGAAAAACAGTACCTTTAAAATGAGCAATTTCTTTTTTATTTTGGTTTGTAATGGTTATGTAGTATAAAGCCGTTTTAATGCTTTTGTTTATCTCTTTAGTGCTAGCAGTAAGCACATCTCCACTTTTTACTTTTTTGGTATGCGAAATGGATGTTTCAACCGATACAGCTTGTATGCCATAAGAGTTAGCAGCAAAGGCCAAACAGCTATCGGCTAAGGAGTAAGCAATGCCTCCATGTGCAATTGCAAAACCATTCGTCATTTCATCTCTTACCTTCATTTGCAGTTTGCAGAATCCTTCTGAAATTTCTAATACTTCAATACCTAACCAGCGGCTAAAAGCATCTCCATCCATCATTTTATCTACAACCTTTTTTGCTAATTCCATTGCTAGTAAAATGTTTTATTTTCTTTTATCATTCTCCTTAGTAGAGGAGAGGGTCTGTATCTGTCTTCTGCATACTCTTGGTACAATTCTTCTAGCTGATTTAAGACATTTTCAAGTCCAATTTCATCTGCCCAAGCCAATAAGCCTTTCGGATAATTTACTCCTTTTGTCATTGCCAAATCAATATCTTCTTTGGTTGCGATATTTAAGAAAAGTGCATCTACTGCTTCATTAATTAACATAGATAAAACCCTCCATAAAATAGTTTTTCCTAATTCTCTGTTTTCATTGGCTTTTGGCATTTCTTTAGAGTAGTCGTAATATCCTCTACCGGATTTTCTCCCTAAATAACCTGCTTCCATCATTCTTTTTTGGGTGAAAGATGGCTTGTATCTTGCATCAAAATAAAAGGCCGTAAACACAGTTTCAGTAACGGTATAATTGATGTCATTACCAATATAATCCATCAATTCAAACGGCCCCATCCGGAAACCTCCAAGTTCTTTTAGGGCCCAATCAATAGTTATAAAATCAGCAATTCCTTCTTCATAAATTCTTAGAGCTTCTCCATAAAAGGGACGCGCTACTCTATTGACTATAAAGCCAGGCGTATCTTTTACAATTACCGTCATTTTCCCCCAATCATCAATAATGGATTTTGCTGTATTTAGCGTTTCAGCTGAAGTTTGTACAGCAGGAATAATCTCTACCAAGGGCATCAATGGTGCAGGATTAAAAAAGTGAATACCGATCACTCTTTCTGCATTTTTACAAGCCCCTGCAATTGAGGCAATGGATAGGGAAGAGGTGTTTGATGCAATTATGCAATTATCATCTATAATATTTTCAATATCAGCAAATACTTTTTGTTTGATTTCTAAATTTTCAATGATGGCTTCTATAACTAAGATGCTTCCGCTTATATCATCTAAGTTTTTTGTAAAAAGAATTCTACTTAAGATATTGTCTTTTTCCTCAGTTGAAATTCTTTCTTTCTCCACCAATCTAGAAACTATTTTTTCTAATTTATTTTTTGCATTGTTAATTGCGCTTTCAGAAGAATCATATAAACAAACTTCGTGGCCTTTTGTAGCAGCAACTTGAGCAATTCCTGCTCCCATTGTTCCAGCTCCTATTATGCTTACTTTCCTCATTTCATTCTCCCTTAAAGTTGGCTTTTCTTTTATCTAAAAATGCCTGCACACCTTCCTTGAAGTCCGCTGTATTTGCAGCAATTACTTGGCACTTATCTTCCATATTTAATTGTTCCTCCAAATTATTTGTATTAGATGCGTTCAGTAATCTTTTAGTAAGTCCTAATCCTTTGGTAGGCATTTGCGCCAATTTGCTTACTAATTTCCAGCTTTCTGTTTCAAACGCTTCATCAGAGAATACTTTGTAAATCATACCCATTTTTTCAGCATCTTTTGCGCTTACTGGTTCAGCCGTCATCATAAGGGCAGTAGCTTTTTGCATACCAACATATCTTGGTAAAAAGAAAGTAGCACCACTATCAGGAATCAAACCTATTTTGCTAAACGCTTGAATAAAGGATGCGCTTTCAGTAGCCACCACAATATCGCAAGCAAGTGCAACACTTGCTCCTGCGCCAGCAGCTACCCCATTTACAGCAGCTACCACAGGCTTTTCTATCGTTCGTATTTTTCTAATAATAGGATTGTAATGCTCCTGAATAATTTTACTAATACTAGGAATGGAAGGATCTATGGCTTCAGCCAAATCTTGTCCTGCACAAAAGGCTTTTCCGCTAGCAGTAATTAGCATTGCCCTAACTTCTTTCTTCTGCTTGCACTCATCAAGTACATCTTGCATTTGCAATGCCATTTCCCTTACAAAAGAGTGGTACTTTTCAGCACGGTTTAACGTAATTTTTCCTACACCATCAATTATTTCAAATTGTATCATTTCTTCTAAAATTAATAAGCAAAGTTAAGAAAAATAAAATCTTAAATGCATTTGAAGAATTCAAAGGGCTCAAGACAATCATTACATTTGTAAAGCGCTTTGCATGCAGTAGCGCCAAAGTCAGAAATTAAAGCAGTATTTTTAGAATCGCATTGAGGGCAGATGATACTATCTGAAGGAGGTGCAATGCCATATTTTTTTAGTTTCTCTTTTGTTGCTTTACTCATCCAATTGGTAGTCCAAGCAGGAGAATATACTTTTTTTAATTCAAAATTTTCTATTCCATTTGTTTTTAGGCAATTGCTAATATCATCTGTAAATGTTTTTACAGCAGGGCATCCTGAATAAGTAGGGGTAATTGAAATGAAATAAGTATTTTTCTTATATTCAACATTTCGAATAACACCCAATTCCACAACCGAGATAACAGGAATTTCAGGATCTGGAACAGTATCTAAAAGCTCCCAAATTTTATTTGTATTACCATTTTGCATTAGGATGTGCTCTTTGCAAAAATTGCATTTCAGCCAATAGAAAACCAAGATGTTCTGTATGCATTCCTTTTTTTCCCCCAGTTGCCATATAGCCGTCTTCAGGGCGAGAAAGTTTTGCTTTTTTGAGTGTTTTATTTACAATATTATCCCATTCACTTTTAATGGAAGCATTATCCACTGCAATCCCTGCACTTAAGAGCTCGTTATCTATTTCATCCATTTCAAAAAGTTCTCCAGTAAATTGCCAAATATTATTTAATGAGGTTTGCACTTTTGGATTTGACTCTTCAGTACCATCCCCCAGACGAATTAGCCAATTGGAGGTATGGCGCAAATGATATTTTACTTCCTTTATCGATTTTGCAGCAAGTGCAGCAAGTGTCTCATCCTTGCTTTTTGCAAGCTCGGTATAAAATAGAAAGTTGAATCCATCATGCAGAAAATTACGCACAATCGTATCTCCAAAATGCCCATTTTCTAACTCTACTATTTGATGGTTAAAAAATTCTCTTTCATTGCGCAAAAAAGCCAAATCATCCGCTGATTTTTCACCATCTAACTCTGCAGCATACTCATAAAATCCATTGGCCTGTCCAAATAAATCTAAAGCAATATTTGAAAGCGCAATATCTTCCTCCAAGGTTGGTCCTTTAGCACACCATTCACTCATTCTTTGACCTAGAATTAGAGAGCTGTCAGCAATGCGTAAGGTGTATTGTAATAAACTGCTCATTAATTAAATATGTTTTGCGCCATCTGGCATATTATAAAAAGTAGGGTGGCGATACATTTTATCGTTAGATGGATCAAAAAATGCTTCACTATCCTCTGATTCTGAAGAAATAATATCTGTGGCTTTTACTACCCATATACAACTTCCTTCATTTCTTCTAGTGTACAAATCTCTCGCATTTTCCAATGCCATTACTTTGTCAGCTGCATGCACATTGCCTACATGCTTGTGTGCCAATCCGTTTTTACTTTGAATAAATACTTCCCATACATCTGCATTTGCTGCCATAATTTTATGTTTAATTTGTTGCTGCTATTTTTGGTTTTTTAGCATGTGCTTTTGCCGCATCTCGCACCCAAGCGCCATCATCATGTGCTTTTTTATGATGGGCTAATCTTTGCTTATTGCAAGGGCCATTTCCATTTACGACATTCCAAAATTCTTCCCAATCCATTTCGCCAAAATCATAATGCCCTCTTTCTTCATTCCATTTCAAATCAGGATCTGGAATTTCTAATCCTATCACCTCCGCTTGCTCCACTGTTTTGTCAATAAAACTCTGACGCAACTCATCATTTGTTTGTCTTTTTATTTTCCATTTTATGGCGTTGCCCGTTCTAGGAGAATCTGCATCATGCGGGCCAAACATCATAATAGAGGGCCACCAAAATCTGTTCAGAGCATCTTGCGCCATTTCCTTTTGCTTAGCAGTTCCACTAGCCATTTGAGCCATTATTTCATAGCCTTGCCTTTGATGAAAGCTTTCCTCTTTACAAATCTTAATCATTCCTCTTGAATAAGGACCATAAGAGGTTCTTTGCAGAGAAACCTGATTCACAATTGCAGCTCCATCCACAAGCCAGCCAATTGCACCCATATCTGCCCAGCTCAGTGTTGGATAGTTAAAAATTGAAGAGTATTTTGCTTTTTCATCATGGAGCTGTTGAATTAATTCTTCACGGCTAATTCCCAAAGTTTCACAAGCAGAATAAAGATACAAACCATGCCCTGCTTCATCTTGCACTTTTGCCAGCAAAATCATCTTTGCTCTAAGTGTTGGTGCCCTGCTTATCCAATTTCCTTCTGGCTGCATCCCAATTACTTCTGAATGTGCATGTTGAGAAATTTGTCGAATTAGATGCTTTCTATAACCATCCGGCATCCAATCTTTAGGTTCAATTTTTTTTTCTGCATCTATTCGTTTTTGAAATATGGTCTCGTTCATAACAAAATTTTATGGTGCAAATTTATGAATTTAAGTTTTGCTAAATATGATATTTCTCATAATATAAATTTGTTTTCTCCTAAAATGATACTTTTGCAGAAATTCTTTTGAAGAATGAGAAAATTATATCCCTTAACAATTAGTAAAATCAATAGGCTTACTTCAGATGCAGTGGAAATTGTATTCGCAATTCCAAATCATTTGACATCAACTTTTGAGTTTATTGCTGGACAGTATATTACCATTTCTGCAACAATAAATAATGAGGTGGTAAGAAGAGCTTATTCATTGTGTAGTGATCCAACAAGTGGTGAAGTGGCAGTCGGTGTAAAAAAAGTTTATAAAGGCAAAATGTCAACTTTTCTAACAGAACAAGTAAAAGCAGGTGATGTGCTTGATTTGATGCCACCTAAAGGAAGATTTATTTTCGAGGATCAAAAGCAAGTGGTTGGTATTTGTGCTGGAAGTGGGGTTACTCCTATATTAAGTATGATGAAAACCATTCAGAATCCTGCTACATTTACTTTGGTATATGGAAACAAAACTCAGGATGATGCTATGTTTTTAGAAGAAATTAATAAGATGAATACATCTACACACTTTGCTTATTCTAGAGAAAATATAGATGGATGTTTTTATTCAAGGATAAATGATGAGGTGCTTAGTCAGCTTGCTCAAGAGTCATTTTTGTTAACAGCAGATGCTTATTTTATTTGTGGTCCTGGAGAGATGATTGACATGACAGAAGCGTTTCTTTTGGAAAATGGGGTGGATAAATCAAAAATTCATTTTGAACGCTTTACATCTGCTAAAAAGGAAAAGCCTGCAGAGCCAAAAAATGAAGATTTAGAAATTATTAGTGACATTACTGTAATTATAGATGGAGATGAGTTTGAATATACACTTTCATCAAAAGGAGAGAGTATCTTAGATTCTGCAATGGTGCAAGGAGCTGATGTGCCATTTTCTTGTAAAGGAGCAGTTTGCTGTACATGTAAAGCTAAAGTAATGGAAGGTAAGGCTATTATGGATGAGAACTACTCCTTATCAGAAGAGGAAGTGGCTGAGGGCTATATTCTGACTTGCCAATCACACCCTATAACCGAAAAAATTGTGGTTGATTTTGATGAGATGTGATATTTTCTAGTTTATAAACTCATAAGCTCCTAAGTCTGGATTACTTCTGATATTACCTTCTATATCATCTAAAATAAAGGTAAATTTTCCCACATCAATACATGGAGATAATGCTTTTAAATGAAAATCTCTTTGGCTTTTATCTTCAAATTCAGCTTTTTCATTTTTAATAATATTGATAAAATTAGCAGTGTTTGTATTTGTATTTGGGTCAATCTTTATTAAGCAATGATCAAAAGTATAATTAAAAGTGCCACTACTATTCTCTTGAAACTCAATTTCAGTACTCAAACTTCCATCAATAATGCAATTCGTAAAATGAGCATTATTCAGATCTCTAATTTGTAAATTATCATCAGTATCTTCATAATAATTGTTCAATAAAATAGAAGGGGTATTTCTAGTACCTAAATCCCAGTAGTTGGCAAAAGTGCAATGTGTGAAGTTGTAATTACCGCCTATATTGCAAACCACGCTATATTGCCCACAGCTACTTACAATAGTGTTATTTACCTGTAAATCTGCTCCCTGTCCTAGTAATCCAATGGCAGACATATTTTCAATAATTGTATTGTTAATAATGGCAGTTGGATTTCCGTTTCCAACAGTATCTGCATGTATACCAATTGTACCCTCTTTTATTATGGCATAATTAAATTCATTATCTATACTTCCTGGCATGAGCCAGATTCTGTCCCATTGTCCTGGAGAGTCATTATACGAATCATCCAATCTATCTCCTTGAAAAACAATTTCATTGCCTAATGTTCCATTTACTTTTATCGTTCCTCCAGTAGATGAAGAAAAAGGGTTGCCAACCAAAATTCCTGAATTCTTATGTAAGTAAACCTGAGTACCTTCATTTATAGTAAGTAAGCAACCTGGATCTACAATTATATAGCCATAAATTACATGCGGTTTGTCATTATTCCATATGGCATTGCAGTCCAATTCATGATACCAAAAGCGTAAAGTATCATCACCATTTACTATTTCTCCAAATGTGTTGGCAGTATGAAAATAAGCATCTTGCCCATAGGCTACCAAATTTACATCTTGTATTTTACCACCGGTATTAAAATTAATTACTGCATTTGTAATTAAAGGGGAGTTTGTGCCATTAGGATCAATTCGAACTTCAATAAAAATAAATATACTGTCATTTGCAGGAATTTCTACATTCTTTGCTTCATCTCCAGCAATTCCATCTACATTTATAGCATAAAATTTAGCATGATCTCCACCAATGCTAATATTCGTTCTTAAATTAAAATCATTTCTGTTAAATACTTTTAAGTGATGCGTAATAGAGCCAACAGTTGTAAATATGGTGTCAAATAAAATGGTGTCATTTGAAAAATGTAAAGTGGCTTTTCCGCTTGAGAATTCAATTTCTTTCTTACAAGAAAAAAGGCAGATTAGTAGCAAAACAGCTATTCCAAATAGGTGGAATTTCTTCATATTGGCAAATATAAATAGTTAAATTAATTACATGTATCTTATTTAAACAAATAAAAAAGAAATTTAATTATGTAATTTGTTAAAACTTTTTAAATTTGCAGCCCATTTAATTTAAAAAAATGAAAAAAGGAATACACCCAGAAGATTACAGGTTTGTTGTTTTCAAAGACACTTCAAACGATTTTGCATTTTTAACGCGTTCATGCGCGCCTGCAAAAGAAACTATTAAATGGGAAGATGGTAATGAGTATCCATTAATTAAAATGGATATTTCTTCTGCATCACATCCTTTTTATACTGGTAAAATGAAATTGGTAGATACAGCTGGTAGAATTGATAAATTCAAAAACAGATATAAGAACTTAAAAAAATAAGTCGTTTTTTACTAGAATAAAAAAACCCTGCACCAAAAGTGTGGGGTTTTTCTTTACATTTGTATTTTATTTTTTAAAAATGAATGTTATACTTTTTGATTATCAGCGAGAGGCTTTCTTACCGCTTACTTTTACTCGTCCAATTTCCGATTTAAGAATAGGGATTGTTACCATAAAAGAGAAGTGGGAATACTACTATAATAATGTGAGTGTAAAAACTGAAGATTATCTTCAAGAGAAATTTCTACTTCATCTTTCAGAAGAGAATTTATGGATTAATGCACAAGCGCTTCCTAATCAAGATTTAGTTGATGAAATTAATAATCTGAATGAGGGAGAATTGCTAGCAACAAAAGAGACGCCAATTGCTTTTAAAGCTGGGCAATTCGAATTTGAAAAACACATCAGAAAGGAGATAAATGCCGATTGTCAATTGCTTGAGAATAATTTTGATATTTTTACTTTGAATGGGGAAGAAATAAAAAATGATTTTGAAAGAATTACAAAAGGAAGAATCTCTCAAAAGTTAGATGAGTCTAGCATTAAAGTTGGCGATTACCCATTATTTATTGAAGAAGGAGCAAAAATAGAATGTGCATATATTAATTGCAATGAGGGTCCTATTTATATTGGAAGAAATGCTGAAATGATGGAATGTTGTATTGTAAGGGGGCCATTTGCAATGGGAGAGGGGGCAGTACTAAATATAGGTGCTAAAATTTATAGTAATACTACTATAGGTCCTTTTTCAAAAGTAGGAGGAGAGGTTAATAATGTGGTTTTTATGGGCTATTCAAATAAAGGCCATGATGGGTTTTTAGGTAATGCAGTAATAGGAGAGTGGTGTAATTTTGGAGCTGGTAGTAATAATTCAAACTTAAAGAATAATTATGCAGAAGTTAAACTGTGGGATTATGGAACTGAAAGATTTCAAAATACTGGATTGCAATTTTGTGGACTCATTATGGGTGATCACAGTAAGTGTAGTATAAATTCTATGTTTAATACCGGTACAGTTGTTGGTGTAAGTGCGAATATTTTTGGATCTGGATTTCCTAGAAATTTTGTTCCTTCATTTAGTTGGGGTGGGGCTTCAGGCTTTTGTACCTTTAAAACCGAAAAAGCATTTGAAGTTGCGAATAAAGTAATGCAAAGGAGAAATCAATCTTTTAATGAAGTAGAAAAAAAGATACTCTCGCATGTATTTGGACTGACAAAATCCTACAGAAACGAAAAATAACTGCCAAATTCTTCTTTGGCATACTCTTTGCACTATCCTATAAATAGATGAATAAAACAATACACTGACATATTGTCAAAATGAAATTATGAATAAAGACAAATTAAGATTTAAAACACTATCCTTATCTGAACTCATTGAAGAAGAATCAGATTTTTTTCCTTTATTGAGCCAAGAGGATGAGGACAAAATAGATAAAGAGAAAACACCAAAAACACTTCCCATTCTTCCACTAAGAAATACGGTATTGTTTCCTGGCGTAATTATTCCTATTACAATTGGTAGAGATAGGTCTATAAAACTTATAAAAGACACTTATAAAGGTAATAGGACAATTGGTGTTTTAGCGCAAAAAGATCCTAATATTGAAACGCCTGAAGAAAAGGATTTAAACAGCATTGGTACTGTTGCTCATGTGCTTAAAATGCTCAGAATGCCAGATGGAAACATTACTGCCATTATCCAAGGAAGAAAAAGGTTTGAGATTGAAGATTTTGTACAAACAGAGCCTTATTTTAAAGCAAATGTGAATCGCTTGAATGAGAAAAGGCCAGAAAAAAATGATAAGGAATTTGGCGCATTAGTAGATTCTGTGAAAGATTTAGCATTGCAGATTATTGAAGAATCTCCAAACATACCATCTGAAGCCACTATGGCAATTAAAAATATTGAGAGCCCTTCTTTTGTCATCAATTTTGTGGCTTCAAATATGAACATCACTTTGACTGAAAAGCAAGGATTGTTAGAAGAAATAGATTTGAAAGCAAGAGCTAGTAATGCACTTGGTTTTTTAACCAAAGAGTTGCAAATGCTAGAGATGAAAAATGAGATTCAGTCTAAGGTTAGAACAGATTTAGACAAGCAGCAAAGAGAATACTTTTTACATCAGCAAATGAAAGCTATACAAGAAGAGTTGGGTGGAGCTGGATCAGGGAAAGAAGTGGAAGAATTACGCACAAGAGCAAATGCTAAAAAATGGGGTAAAGAGGTAGCAAAATCATTTGATAAAGATTTGAAAAAACTACAAAGAATGAGTCCTGGTATGGCAGATTATGCGGTACATAGAAGTTATTTGGAGCTGATGTTAGATTTACCTTGGGATGAATATTCAGAAGATAAGTTTGATCTAAAAAAAGCAAGGAAAATTTTGGATCGAGATCATTTTGGATTAGAAAAAGTAAAAGAGAGAATCATTGAGTTTTTAGCAGTATTAAAACTAAAGGGTGATATGAAATCTCCAATACTTTGTTTAAGTGGTCCTCCAGGGGTAGGAAAAACTTCATTAGGAAAATCAGTAGCTGAAGCCTTAGGCAGAAAGTATGAAAGGGTTGCTCTTGGTGGATTAAGAGATGAAGCAGAAATAAGAGGGCACAGAAAAACATATATAGGTGCAATGCCTGGAAGAATTATCAAATCCATAAAAAAGGCAGAAACTTCTAATCCTGTTTTTGTACTTGATGAGATTGATAAGGTAACAAGAGATATGCATGGCGATCCTTCTTCTGCTCTTTTAGAAGTTTTGGACCCTGAACAAAATGAGAGTTTCCATGATAATTATTTAGAGTTAGGTTATGATCTGTCAAAAGTACTATTTATTGCAACTGCTAACTCATTAAATACGATTCAACCTGCACTATTAGACAGAATGGAAGTTATTGAGATGAGTGGTTATACCGTAGAGGAAAAAGTTGCAATTGCTAAAAGACATCTTCTACCAAAACAATTACAAGAACATGGATTAACAAAGCAAGATTTACAACTGTCAGATAAAGTTTTAGAGAAAATAGTAGAAGGATATACAAGAGAATCTGGCGTTAGAGGGCTGGAAAAAACAATTAGTAAAGTAATTCGCTATGCAGCTAAATGTATTGCCATGCAAGAAGACTACAAAAGTAAGCTTACTATTGATGGTTTAGAAAAAGTTTTAGGCTCAATTAAATTTGATAGGGATAGGTTGTTAAACAGTAATGTGAAAGGAGTAGCTACAGGATTAGCTTGGACTAGAGTTGGGGGCGATATCCTTTTTATTGAAACAAGTTTAAGTAAAGGAAAAGGTAACTTAACCATTACTGGAAATTTAGGAAATGTAATGAAGGAGTCTGCAACAATTGCTTTAGAATACTTAAAAGCAAATGCGAAAGCTTATGGCTTAGATGCTGATGTTTTTCAAAAGTGGAATGTGCATATTCATGTTCCAGAGGGTGCAACACCAAAAGATGGGCCTTCAGCTGGCATTACCATATTTTCTGCACTTGCTTCTGCTTTTACAGGAAAGAAAGTAAATAATAAATTAGCAATGACTGGTGAAATTACACTTAGAGGAAAGGTGCTTGCAGTGGGCGGTATTAAAGAGAAAATATTAGCTGCTAAGCGTTCAGGGATTAAAGAAATCATCGTTGCTAACGAAAATAAAAAAGACATAACTGAGATTAAGGCTTCTTATTTAAAAGGTCTGAGATTCCATTATGTAGCCAATATGAAAGAAGTAACTGATATTGCTATTGCTCAATAGTTAAGTATTTCGCCTCATTTTTTATTTGCTATCTTTGTAAAAAAAATGACAAATCCAGAAAGTGTAATTATAAATCAATCTGTAGCGATTTTAATTGATGGTAATAACATTGAAATGAGTCTTCATTCTTTAATGAATGACAATATGTCCATGATTAATTTTGATGTACTTATTCCCAAATTATTAGATAACAGAGGACTCAATCGCCTCATTTATTTCAGAGAAGGTAAAAGTATTTCTTCCAAATTAGCAGATCGTTTACATGAGCATTATCACGGCTCAGTTGTACCTTGTCATAAATCTGCTGATATTCCTCTTACTATTAAAGCTACTCAACTTGCGCAAAAGGTAGATACTATTATTATTCTTTCAGGAGATTCCGATTATATTGAGCTTATCCGCCACTTAAAAGCAGAGGGTGTAAGGGTAGAGGTGGCAGCAGTTGAGCAAACAACCGCACCTATAATTAAAGCTGAAGCTGATTATTTTGTGGCTATAGACAAGAATGATGTTTTTGTCTATAATAAGCCTAGTACAAAGCCGTTTAAAAAACAACAAAAATCATAAGTTTTAGCAATTGAAACGACTATTCATCTTTTCACTTCTTTTTGTTATTGCTAACATATCTTTTGCTCAAATTGGCGGAGAAAATACTTTTGCTATTTTGGATTTCAACCCTTCTGTGCGTACAAATGCTATGGGAGGGGAGCTTATCTCTATCATTGATAATGATGTCGATATTACGGCTACAAATCCAGCTTTGTTAAATAGTAAGATGTATAAAAAAATCTCTTTCTCCTTTATTGATTATTTTAATGATATTAATGCTGTTGCAGTAAATTATGCTACTGAATCAGAAAAGTTAGGTATGTTATTTTTTGGTGTAAAAGCCCTTAATTACGGGCAATTTTTACTAACAGATGAAACAGGAGTAGAATTAGGTAAATTTTCTGCAAACGAACAAGTCTTAACTATTGGAATTAGCAAACAATTGAATGAGGAGTTTATAATTGGTGTTAATCTTAATTTTATTAATTCAAAATTAGAACAATATTCTTCTTTTGGCTTAAGCAGTAATATTGGCCTCTCCTATTATAATGATGAGCGAAAAATTTGTATTTCTGTATTGGCAAAAGATTTTGGAGGACAACTTAGTTCGTATACTGATGAAAAAGAAAATCTTCCTTTTCAATTGCAAATGGGTGTTTCCAAGCAATTGGCACATTTACCTTTTCGTTTTTCTATTGTAGCTCATCACTTAAACAAATTTGATATTAGTAATAATTATTTGGAACCTACTGTAACTGATCCTATTTCAGGAGAAGAAATAGCAAATGAAGATTCTTTTGGAAAGAAAATGCTTAGGCATTTAGTACTCGGAGGAGAGCTTAATCCTGGCAGGAAAAACTTATTTATTAGGGGTGGATTCAACTTTCAAAGAAGACAAGACATGCAACTCATCACAAGCCCATTATTAGTAGGTTTTTCTTGGGGATTAGGATTTAAAATTTCCAAGTTTCAACTCAATTACAGCCGTGCAACTTATCATTTAGCTGGGGCCTCTAATAATTTTAGCTTTTCTACTAATTTATCTTCTTTTGGATTGTAAATGAAAAACAAAATCAATATCGCAATTGATGGGCATTCTTCTTGTGGAAAAAGCACAATAGCTAAGGCGATTGCTGGACAATTTAGTATGCGATACATTGATACTGGAGCTATGTACAGAGCAATCACGCTTTACTGTATTAAAAATGAAATTATTCAAGATAAAAATGTCAATCAGCAAAAATTAATAGCTTGTCTGGATGCCATTAGTGTCTCTTTCAGCTTTAATGCAGAAAAACAGTTGTCAGAAACCATCTTAAATGGTAGGAATGTAGAGTTGGCAATTAGAGAACATAGGGTTTCCAAATTAGTAAGTATTATCAGTCAAATAAAAGAGGTTAGAGATAAATTGGTAGTTTTGCAGAGGAAAATAGGAGAGGATAAAGCTGTAGTGATGGACGGTAGAGATATAGGGACTAAGGTATTCCCTAATGCAGAATTGAAATTTTTTATTTCAGCAAAAGTCGAAATAAGAGCGCAAAGAAGATTTGATGAGTCACGCAATAAGGCAGTTAGTTTTCAGCAGGTTTTAGAAAATTTGAAGGAAAGAGATGAGAAAGATAGTAATAGAGCGATAAACCCATTGAAAATTGCGAAAGATGCCATTGTTATTGATAATTCAGAAAAAACTGAGCAAGATCAAAATGAACTTATTTTTAAAATTGTAAAACAGAAAATAGCTAGTATACAATGAAAGTTACTATTGATAAATATTCAGGATTTTGTTTTGGAGTAGTTTATGCGATTCAAATGGCAGAAGATGAACTTGCAAAAAGCGGGAAATTATACTGTTTAGGTGATATTGTACATAACAATATGGAAGTGGATAGGTTAAATAATCTAGGATTAGAAATCATAGACCATAAGCAGTTAGCAGAATTGAAAGATTGTAAGGTACTGATTCGTGCACATGGAGAACCGCCAGAAACTTATAAAACAGCTATTAAAAATAACATTCAATTATTAGATGCATCATGCCCTGTTGTGCTTAAGTTGCAGCACAATATAAAAGAGGGTTATGAAGAGATTACTAAAATAAATGGGCAGATTGTCATTTTCGGAAAAGAAGGGCATGCTGAGGTTCAAGGACTCTTAGGGCAAACTGATGGCAAAGCAATTATTGTTACTTCTGCTAATGATTTGGATAAAGTAGATTTTAACGCCCCTATTTACATGTATTCCCAAACCACAAAGAGTCCAAAAGCTTTTGCAGATTTGCAAGAAGAAATAAAAAAAAGAAAAGCCCTTGTAGGTAATGATGATTCAGTAAAATTCATAGTGAATGATACACTTTGCAGACAGGTTTCTGGAAGGGAGCCGCAACTTAAGGAATTTGCAAAAGAAAATGATGTGATTGTTTTTGTAAGCGGTAAAAAGAGTTCAAATGGCAAAATGCTTTTCGAATCTTGCCTTAAAGAAAACCCAAATTCCTATTTCGTTTCGGGAGAAAAAGAAATAAAAAAAGAATGGTTTACCGAAAATTCAGAAGTTGGTATCTGTGGAGCAACTTCAACTCCTAGATGGTTGATGGAAAATTTAGCTAAAAATATTCGGCAAATAAAACTGAATTAATCTTCCTTTAAAAGAATATTTGTTTTTATCGTAAAAGCTGTATCTTTGCACGCCTTTTTTAATGTGGTAATAAGGTATAAAAAGGAAAGTAAATAAAATAACACCTCTCGTTAATCAGGCACATACATTCCTTATCAGATACGAGATACAAAAAGTAGAAAAAACAATGTCAGAAACAAAGACAAAAAAGACTACAGAAGAAGTAGTTGAAAATACAGAAATACTGGAAGAAACTACTCCTGTAGCTGAAGATTCAAAAGAAGAGACAAATCAATCAGAAGGAGCTTCACAAGAAGAAAAAGTTGAAGAAGTAACTGAAGTAACAGATGAACAATCAGCAGTAGAAGAAGTTGTACAAGAAGACGTAGATGAAGTAAAAAAGAAGGAAAAAGCTACAAAAAAGAAAAAAGCAACTAAACAAGAAGCTTTTGATTGGGATAAATTAGATTTAACTGATTACAGCCAGCAAGAACGCGATGCATTAGAACAAGAATATCTACCAACTTTAAGTGCAGTAGAAGATAAAAAAGTATTGGATGGCACTGTAGTGCGTGTAACCGATAGAGAGGTAATTGTAGATATAAATTTCAAATCGGATGGTGTAATAGGTAGAAATGAATTTAGATACAATCCTGATTTAAAAGCTGGAGATACAGTTGAAGTTTTAGTTGAAAAACAAGAAGATAAAAATGGACAGTTAATTTTATCTCACAGAAGAGCTAGAGTACTTCGAGCATGGGAGAAAGTAAATGTTGCTCATGATACAGGAGAGATTGTAGAAGGAACAATAAAGAGCAGAACAAAAGGCGGAATGATTGTTGAAGTATTCGGTATTGAAGCCTTTTTGCCAGGATCTCAAATTGATGTAAAGCCAATCAGAGATTATGATGAGTATGTAGGTAAAAAGATGGAGTTCAAAGTTCTAAAAGTTAATGAAGTATTTAGGAATGTGGTGGTATCTCATAAAGCATTAATTGAGGCTGATATTGAGCAGCAGAAGAAAGAAATCATGTCCAAATTAGAAAAAGGACAAGTATTGGAAGGTGTTGTTAAAAATACAACCTCATATGGTGTGTTTATAGATTTAGGTGGTGTAGATGGTTTGATTCATATTACTGATTTATCTTGGGGAAGAATTTCTCATCCTGATGAAGTGGTAACTCTTGATGAAAAAATCAATGTTGTGATTTTAGATTTTGATGAAGATAAGAAGCGTATTCAACTTGGACTAAAACAATTAAGCAAACACCCTTGGGATTCATTAGATGAGAAATTGAAAGTTGGGGATAAAGTAAATGGAAAAGTGGTAGTAGTAGCAGATTATGGTGTTTTTGTAGAAATTCAGCCAGGGATTGAAGCTTTATTGCATGTTTCAGAAATGTCATGGTCTACTCACTTAAGAAGTGCAAATGACTTCTTTAAAGTAGGAGATGATGTTGATGCGGAAATTCTTACTTTGGATAAAGAAGAAAGGAAAATGTCTTTAGGAATTAAGCAAATGCAGGAAGATCCATGGTCAGTAATCACTAAAAAATTCCCTGTAGATTCGAAGCATAAAGTTAAGATAATCAACTTTACCAACTTTGGGATATTTGTAGAATTAGATGAAGGAATTGATGGATTGGTTCATATTTCAGATTTATCTTGGACTAAAAAAATCAAGCATCCAGCAGAATTTACTTCTGTAGGTGAGATGCTTGAGGTAGTAGTATTAGAGATAGATATTGAAAACAGAAGAATCAGTTTAGGACATAAGCAATTAGAAGATAATCCTTGGGATACCTATGAGACTATATTTATTGAAGGTAATGTGTATAAAGGAAAAGTTACAGAGATGTTTGAGAAAGGAGCCTTGGTAGTTTTAGATCATGATGTTGAAGGATTTACGCCTAATCGTCACCTAGAAAAAGACAATGGAAGTAATGCTGGTGTAGGTGAGGAGCTGGATTTCAAAGTGCTTGAGTTCTCAAAAGAAAATAAGAAGATTTTGCTCTCTCATACTTTAACTTTCAAAGAAGAAGAGAAAAAAGCAAAAAATAAAGCTGCTAAATCAACCAAAAAGCAGGTAGAGAGAATTCAAGATTCGCAACAAAAATCTACTCTTGGCGATTTGGATGTTTTATCAGAAATAAAGGATGATATTACAACCAAAGAGAAAGAAAAAAAGAATGATGAGTAAATAATTTAAAGCCCCAAAATTTTGGGGCTTTTTTAATTTTCCATTTGCATAGGAAGATGAAAGAGAATAAAATAATAATTAATAAAAGCAAATTCAAAATCATAGTTGAAAGATTATCTCATCAGCTTATTGAAAATCATGGGGACTTTAAGCAGACTGTTTTAATTGGTATTCAACCAAGAGGCACTCATTTGTCTAACAGAATTCACAAAAAACTTTCAAGCTTAATCGCTAATACAGAAATTAAGGTTGGGAATCTGGACATTACCTTTTATAGGGATGATTTTAGAAGAAGAAAAGATCCGCTTGAACCACAGGCTTTAGATATTGATTTTTCCATTGAAGATAAACATGTAGTATTAATTGATGATGTGCTTTACACTGGACGTTCAGTACGTTCAGCAATGGATGCACTTTTGGCATTTGGTAGGCCAAAATCTGTGGAATTAACTGTTTTTATTGACAGAAGGTTTAGCCGACATTTACCCATTCAACCAAATTATGTGGGACAAAAGGTAGATACTATTAAATCAGAAAAAGTTGTTGTTGAGTGGGAGGAGACTAATGGAAACGATCAGGTTATTTTGATACATTCAGGGCAATGAAAACATTATCAGTAGATCATTTACTAGGCATTAAATACTTATCCAAAGATGATATTTACTTAATTTTCAAAACTGCAGATAATTTCAAACGTATCATAAATCAACCTATTAAGAAAGTTCCTTCATTAAGAGATATAACGGTTGCCAATTTGTTTTTTGAGGATTCAACTAGAACAAAACTCTCTTTTGAACTTGCTGAAAAACGACTTTCAGCAGATGTTATTAATTTTTCATCTGGTGCTTCATCTGTTAAAAAAGGTGAGACTTTAATAGATACCGTTAATAATATTTTAGCCATGAAAGTGGATATGGTTGTCATGCGACACCCAAATCCTGGTGCATCAGTTTTTCTTTCTAGAAATATTGACGCAAAAATTATCAATGCAGGAGACGGAACACACGAACACCCCACTCAAGCACTTCTGGATGCTTATTCTATTAGAGAGAAATACGGAAAAGTTAAAGGAAAAAAAATTGTAATTATTGGTGATATTCTGCATTCAAGGGTTGCTCTTTCCAATATTTATTGTTTACAAAAATTAGGTGCTGAAGTTCGAGTTTGTGGCCCTTCAACTTTAATTCCAAAGTATATTAGCAGTTTAGCTGTCAAACATTTTAGTAATCTTCAAGAGGCACTTAATTGGTGTGATGTTGCTAATGTGCTAAGAATTCAATTGGAACGGCAAGATGTGAAATACTTCTCTTCATTAAGAGAGTATGCTATGGTATATGGAATTAATAAAGATATATTAATGAACTTGGATAAAGAAATCACCATTATGCATCCAGGACCAATAAATAGAGGAGTTGAATTAACCTCTCATGTAGCAGATTCAGGACAAGCTATTATTCTCGATCAGGTGGAAAATGGTGTAGCAATTCGTATGGCGGCATTATATCTTTTAGCAGGAAAAATCAAGAAAAATGGAAAATAAGATTATTAATGGGCATACATTGGTTTTTACTTTAGCTGGTAATAATTCTCTTGATAATATTACAGTTACTCATGAAATATCCAATTTTATTGCTGATTTTACAGATGTTGATATTGAGATATTAAACACCATTAATAATAATTTAACTAAATTTAGCAATACAATCTCTAAGAATAAAGGTACATTTGTAGTGGTAAGCAAGTATTCATTTGACGAAACACTAAATATTGTACCTACTTTACAAGAAGCACAAGATTTTATAGAAATGGAAGAAATAGAAAGACAGCTCAACTTTTAATATTAAATAATAACAAAAAACAATAAATCATGAAGAGATTTGTACTTATTTTAACACTATCATTTAGCTATATTTTAGCAACAGCACAATGTACCCCATTGCCATATCAGGATTCCTTATTTAACTTATGGCCTGATACTGTAGTTAATTTACCTCATGTTCAACAAGGGATTAATTATTCTGCAACAATTACCATTAAAACGCCTTCTACTGTCATAGAGGCTGCTGGTTACGATTCATCTCAGACTACTGTTTTAGGGCAATATGTTGGTGATTGGCCTGTTGATAGTATGGCTTTAGTTTCTGTTAATGGAATGCCAGCTGGTTTAAATCTTGCGTGCTTAGCAAATAATTGTGTTATACCTGGTGATGCATTATCATGTGCTGCAATTACTGGAACTACTAATGACCCTACTGGGGTATACCCTTTAACAATAGATATTAAGCTTTATACGCATGGAACTATTACTATCATTTTCCCAGTACCAGTTGATACTGTTGTTACAGAACAAATAACAGGGTATAAGTTAGTAATTAATAATTCTACAAATCAATATGAGTTAGTTCATGATGATAATTTTATGGTTTTTCAAAACTCACCAAATCCTTTTACTCGCTTTAGCAATATAAAATTTAATTCACCAAAATCTGATGATATAGTATTTGAGGTTGTTGATATGTTTGGAAGAAAAGTCTTCACTGAAAAAATTATTGCTTCAAAAGGAATAAACAACTATCAATTGAATCATGATTTTGCAGCAGGAATTTATATGTATAGTATAAATAACGGAAGCCAAATAATTTCTAAACGCATGATAGTTGCTGAAAAATAATGTCATTTAAATTAACGATTTTAGGTTCTAATTCAGCAATCCCAACCGTTAAAAAGCACCCAACCGCTCAACTACTCAATGCAGATGAGCGGATTTTTTTAATTGATTGCGGAGAGGGAACACAAATACAATTGCTGAAAAACAAAATAAAAGTCCATAAAATCAATCATATATTTATTTCTCATTTGCATGGAGATCATTATTTTGGTTTGATTGGACTTATAAACACCATGCACCTATTAGGAAGAACAAAAGAGTTGAATTTATATGCACACCAACCCTTAAAAGAAATAATTGATTTGCAATTTCAAGCTTCAAATACAGAATTAAAGTTCCCACTTTTTTTTCATCCAATCCCTACTGATAAAGAGAAGATTTTGTTTGAAGATGAGCAGATTGTAATTAGTAGCCTCATGCTAAAGCACAGCATTGATTCTAGTGGATTTTTGTTTAGGGAAAAAAAATCTACTAAGAATATTCTAAAAGAAAAAATAGAGACTTACGGTATTACTGTTGAAAAAATTCCAGAAATCAAAAAAGGTGCAGATTTTAAATTAAAAGACGGTAGAATTATTCCAAATGATGAATTAACTGTTGTTGCAAAAACCCCACATTCTTATGCTTTCTGTTCGGACACCACTTATGTTGCGACAAATGCTGAAAAAATAAAAGGAGTGACACTGCTTTATCATGAAACAACATTCATGCAAGATTTAAAAGATAAAGCTATTCAAACAGGACATTCCACAACAATTGATGCCGCAACTTTAGCAAAACAAGCCAATGTAAAACAATTGTTAATTGGACATTTTTCCTCTAGGTATAATAATCTAAATATTGTTTTAAATGAAGCAAAATCAATTTTTGAGAATACAATATTAGCAACTGATGGTGCTACTTTCGATTTTGATTTAATCTAAAAAAGATATATTTGCATAACTTATTTTGCAGGAAGCATGATTCGATTACTTTTTTCATTAATTTTTGTTTGCTATTGTCTTTTTTCTAATGCGCAATGTGTTAAAGACACTTTTCATATAACAAAAATTAATTGTTATGATTCATTAGGAGTTGTTATGCCTATATATAAAATCCCTAATATAAAAAATCAAGGGTTATCTTTTTCGATTGACACATTATATGTTAATGTTGGAGATTCTGTTAAGTTTCAACTTGGAGCACTTCATAATGCTGTGGAAGTCAGTCAATCAACTTGGTTAGCAAATGATACAACCTCAAATGGAGGTTTTGCTGTAGCATCAGGTGGAGGCAGTATATTGATAAACAGTATTGGTACCTATTATTATGTTTGTCAACCTCATATAAGTTCTGGGATGAAAGCAGTAATTATTGCCACAAACACCCCTTTTACATATGAATGGTATAATAGTTCTAACATGCTTGTTTCTATTAATGATTCTTTGATTTCAGATACTTGTGGTTCTTTTTATGTAAAGGTATACGATCATAATGGTGTTTTTTGTGATACGGCAGTACGATTTATAGGTTGTCCACTTGGAATATCCTCAGATCACATCAATGTAAGATGTGTTGGAGACTCTACAGGTGAGTTAAAAAGTAAAGGGCATTCAGGCTCGCCTCCGTACAATTATGAGTGGTACAAAGATGGAGTATCGTTCTCTTATGGTCAGGACGATACGATTCATGCCAATCTTCCAGTTGGTCAATATAAAGTAATAGTTAGTGATTCTGTCGGATGTTATGATACTAGTATGTCAATTATTTATTCACCACATCCATTAGTATTTGATACTATTGTTGTTGATAGTGTTGATTGTTTTGGTTATTCTACAGATGTTCATTTTTACGTAACGGGAGGAAGAAAGTTTACTACTAACAAGCAGTACTCATATTACATTATTAAGAGTAATGATACTATAGCTTTCAGTGATACAAATGGAGCTAGTAATATAATTGCTAATTCAGCTATATCATCTTCTGTAGATAGTATATCAGCTGTAAATCTTTTTCCTGGAAGTTATTTAATTTCAGTAGTTGATTCATTTGGCTGTATTTTAGATACAACAATCTTTATCCCGCAACCAGACTCAATTGTTGCAAGTATTTCTTCAAATACTTTTCCACTGTGCTCTTATGATAGTACATGGATATATTTAGATTCTATTTTTGGAGGCAATGGACCTTATATTTACGAATGGTCAGATGGATCAACTTCAGATTCAATTTATGTAGCAGGAGGGTTTAACAAGGTATTTATATATGATGCTAATGGCTGTTTAGATTCTACCAATGGCATTCATGTAATTACACCTCCAGCAATTACGGTTACAGATTCTATCATTAATGTAGATTGTAATGGAGATAGTACAGGGCAAGTGTTTTTGCAAATAAGTGGCGGAACAGGACAAATTACTATTGATTGGGGATTAGGCATAAATCCAATGGCACTAAATGTTGGTACTTATGCTGTTTTGATTAATGATTCTTTGGGTTGTTCATATCCAAATAGTAGTTACACTATTACTGAGAATCCAATAATTAACATAATTTTTGATAGCAGAAATCCAAGCTGTCTTAATCATGCAAATGGTACTATTAATGCAAGTATTAGTGGTGGTATATGGCCATATTCTTTTTTATGGAGTAGTGGAGATACAATTGATAGTCTTACAAACTTACAAGTTGGATTGTATGCTTTAACAATTACAGATTCAATAGGCTGTGAGATGAGTGATTCTATCCCTTTGCAAAGTACCGATTCCTTAATTATTTCATTTACTAATTATACTTCTTCTTTATCTTGTTATGGTGAGCTCACAGCTATTACTGCAAATATTTCAGCGGGTACAACTGCAAGTGGTAATTACGATATTTTATGGGATAATGGTGACACGACAAATCAAACAATTGTCGGTAGGGGAATGCACCAGATCTTAGTAAGTGATGATGTTGGCTGTGAAGATTCAGCAACTTTTTTTATTGCAAGTCCTGATCCATTAACAGTAGATACTAATCCTGTGAATCCATCTTGTTTGGGAAATGATGGAACTATTGATGTAATAATTAATGGGGGAACACTACCTTATCAGATTCAATGGAGCACGGGAGATAATGGGACTTCTGTTGCTGGACTTAGTGCAGGTATATATTGGGTTGTTGTTGTAGATTCATGTGGTATAAAAGATTCTTTATCGGTTGAGTTAGCACCTTTTATATCTACATTAAATATTGATAATTTTAATTTAGTACAGCCATCCTGTTCTGATGATGATGGTGCAATCGATATAACTGTAAGTGGCGGTTTTAAACCTTACATTTATAGTTGGAGTAATGGACAGGGAACTGAAGATATTTCAGGAATTGGTTATGGTAATTATACAATTCTCATTACAGATGATTGTGGGCTTACAACTACTGCAAGCTACACGCTTAATCAAATGACTAATACGGTATCAGCAAATGGTTTTTATGATTATTTATCACTTTGGTCTACTGTTGTTATAAGTGGAGCCTATGCTCCTTTTAATATTGATTGGACTTCTATCTCAATGACAGGAGATTCTATTCAAGGTTTGTGTCAAGGGAATTATCCCATTACAGTAACAGATAGTAAGAATTGTGAAGACACCTTCTCCATTGATGTTTTGTATAATGTAAATCAGTTAGTAGATGCCGCTACATCCACTGTAATTGATTCTAGTTGGGGAATCGGTCCATTTTCTTATTTATGGACTAATGGACAAACTACTCCAACTGCTGATAGTCTTTGTGAAGGATATCACTCAGTAACTGTAACTGCAAACGGAGGACCTATTGCTTGTCCATACACTGAAGGTTTTACCATTGATCCGCTATCAGTAATACTAAGCCCTGATGTAAGTATAGTAGATTGTGAAGATGATTTTGATGGTAGTATTATTGTTAATCCTAGCGGAGGAACGCCTAATTTTAGATTTTTATGGTCAACAGGAGACACTTTAGATAGGTTAGAGGATAATCTCAATCCTGGTACTTATCAGGTAAGTTTGTATGACAGGAACGGATGTCAGTTAGACACTTCTGTTCAAATTGCCGCAATTGGACCAGATTGTATTCCAAATGTGTTTTCTCCAAATGGCGATAATGTAAATGACAATTGGGAATTAGAGGATTCTTTCTTGTATCAAGAATCAACCATAACTATTTATGGTAGGTTTGGAAAAAAGATGTATGAATCTGTGGGTTACGAAACGCCTTGGGATGGCACAAATAAAAAGGGAAAAGCAGTTCCTGATGGTGCCTATTTTTATGTGATAACGCTAAAAGGAAGTGTAGATCCTATTAGAGGAACGGTTACAATAATTCGATAATCTTTTCAAAAGCATTTTCTTCTTCAATCCTGCAAATATTCTCATCTCTTTTAAACCAAGATATTTGCCTTTTTGCAAATCTTCTGCTATTTCTTTTGATTTTCTCTATGGCCTCATCAAGGCTTATTTTTCCATCAAAATATTCAAATAACTCTTTATAACCGACTGTTTGTAGCGCATTTTTACTTCTGAAGTTTAATAAGCTTTCTACTTCTTTTAGCAAGCCTGCTTGTATCATTTTATCTGCCCTTAGGTTGATTTTATCATACAAATTTTCTCTATTCATTTCTAGAAAGTAATGCTGAATTTCAAAATTCCTTAATATAGATTTATTCTTTCTGAAAGAGGAAAATGTTTTTCCGCTTTCTTTTATTACAGATAGTGCGCGTATTAACCTTTGATGATTATTAATATCCGTGATCTCATAATAAAGTGGATCCTTTTGTTTTAATTCGTTTTGCAGAAACTTGATTCCTTCACTTTTATATTTTGTTATATACGCTTGTTTTATCTTTTGATCAATATCTGGAAAAACATCTAGCCCATTACAAATAGCATCAATGTAAAGGCCTGAACCGCCAACCATTATCACAACTTCATTTTTCAAGAATAGTTCTTCTATTTTTTCAATAGCCTCTTTCTCAAAACGTCCTACATTATAGTCTTCTTTTACCGATAAATGTTGAATAAAATGATGTCCTACTTTTGCTAATTCCTTTTTTGAAGGAGGAGCTGCTCCAATTTTTAATTCCTTGTAAAATTGTCTTGAGTCTGCAGAAACTATTTCGGTATTAAAATGTTGTGCTAATTTTATACTAAGAGCTGTTTTTCCTATTGCAGTTGCCCCGGAAATTACAATCAAGCGTTTTTTACTTTTCGCTTTTTTTGTCAATATTTTATTTCTTTTTTTTGGACTAAGGTTAATTTCAGCTCCTTTTGCAATCATGAATTTTCTGGCTTCTTCTTTATTATTTTTAATCTCTCCATCTAAAATAGCCTCTTTAATGGCATTTTTAATGATCCCAATCTCTCTTCCCGCACTTATGCCAAAAAATTGCATGATTTCAACTCCATCAATTGGTGGTTGAAAATTCCGAATATGATCTTTTTCTTCAACCTCTTTTAGTTTTTTTCTCACCAATTGAAAATTTTTAAGATACTTTTTTACTTTATTCGGATTCTTAGAAGTTATGTCAGCATCACAGAGCATCATCAAATCATCAATATCATCTCGAGCATCAAAAAGTAATCGTCTTATCGCAGAATCGGTAACAATATCTTGAGCAAGTACAATTGGGCGTAAATGCAGTAAAACCAATTTTTGTACATATTTCATTTTTTCATTTAATGGAAGTTTCAGATTTTTAAAAATTTTAGGTACCATTTTCGATCCAAAAAACTCATGTCCATGAAAAGTCCAACCTTGCTTTTCAAAATATTTTTTTGTTCTTGGCTTTGCTATATCATGTAAAAGAGCTGCCCATCTAAGCCATAAATCATCTGTATTTTTTGCAATATTATCCAATACTTCTAACGTATGATAAAAATTGTCTTTGTGTGCTCTCCCATTTTTAATATCAACACCTTGAAGGTTGAAAAGCTGAGGGAAAAATTGATTTAATAAGCCTGTTTCAAACAACAAGTTGATGCCGTAAGAAGGCTTGTTACAAAGCATAATTTTATTAAATTCATCAGTAATTCTTTCAGTTGAGATAATTTTTAATCTTTCCGTATTTTGCTTAATTGCTTCAAACGATTCTTCTTCAATTTGAAAGCTTAACTGATTGGCAAAACGAATTGCACGCATCATCCTAAGCGGATCGTCAGAATAAGTGATGTTAGGATTTAAGGGTGTGCGGATAATTTTTTTTTCCAAATCCTTTTTACCGTTAAAAGGATCGATTAGTAAGCCAAAATTTGCTTTATTGAGCTGAATAGAGATGGCGTTAATCGTAAAATCTCTCCTGTTCTGATCATCTTCTAAGCTACCATCTTCAACAATTGGTTTTCTACTGTTGTCCCGATAAGATTCTTTTCTAGCTCCAACAAATTCGTAATTTTCCCCATTGAAATTAATCACTGCAGTACCGAAATTCTTAAAAACCTTAAATGTTGTATTTTTGCCTAATTGTTCCGCAACCTTTTCTGCAAGTTTAATGCCGCTTCCAACACAAACGAAATCAATATCAGTCTTTTTTTGTTCTCTGTTTAGCAGCATATCTCTAACCCATCCACCAACTACAAAAGCAGGGTAGTTTAGCTCATCAGCTACAGTTTGTATTTTCAAGAAAATAGGATTTTCTAATCTTGAACTATAATTCACTATCTAATTCTTTTAAGGCTTCCATCTGTATTTATGAGTAAAATTTCAGAAGGAGTTGTCATAATTTCATTTTGTCGCAAATTTACGATATAATCAACAGTATTTTTTATTTCATCTGCTATTTCTGTAAATTGAGTAGGAGAGGGTGTTCCACTTAAATTGGCAGATGTAGATACTATTGGTTTGTTAAGTTTAGCAATAAGTCTTTTGCAAAATTCATCTTGCACAATGCGAATTGCTGCTGAGCCATTTTCAGCAAGTAGGTTTTTTGCTAGACCATTAATTTCATTATAAATGATAGTGGTCGGATTTTTGTTTTCCGCTTCAATAGGAATGTTTTGAGTAATTTTAGTTAGATCTTCTTTTGTAGAAACCAAAGAAATTAGTGCTTTACTCTCATTTCTTTTTTTGATTTCATAAACTTTTTCTACTGCTTGTTCATCTGTTGCGTCACAGCCAACACCCCAAATTGTATCAGTAGGATACAAAATAATACCACCACTTTGAACTACCTCAACAGCCTTTTTTATTTCCTTTTCCATTTCTCTGCTCTTTAAGGTATTTGTAGCGTAATTTAACAGCTTTTGCTTGATATAGTGATATTATTAATCCGACATATCCATCTAATATGCCTAATTGAAAAAAATAGTGCTTGATGAATCTTATAATTGGTTTTGCAATGGTGTGATATGGAGTTATTAAAGTTACTTTCTTCTCATAATCTTTGGATTGCCATTTTGCATAGCGTTCTATTTTTTTTAGATAAGCTTGCTTACTTATAAATGTATTGTGAATTAATTTGTGTTTAAGATTTCCAATTTTTCCACTACTAATAATCTCAGCATGTACATGTTTGTCCTCATATTTACATTCATCCCTTTTGAATAGCCTAATTACGCTATCTCCTTGCCAACCGCTAAATCGAACTCTTTTTTCCATAAAGTAGTTTTCTCTTTTTATCCAAAACCCACTGTATTTTGTCCCTTCTTTTAATATGTTGATGATTTCGTTTTTTAATTCTTTTGTAATCCTTTCGTCAGCATCAATTAATATAATCCAAGAATGTTGCGCTTGAGGAATGGCCCAATTTTTTTGTAATGCAGAATTCTCATATTCCCTTTGTAAAATTTTGTCAGCTAATGGTTTGGCAAATTTGATGGTATTGTCGGTGCTAAATGAATCTACAACCATAATCTCATCAGCAAAATCAACCGACTTTATAGCATCTACAATGTTGTGCTCTTCATTTCCAGTAGGTATGATTGCCGTAAGCCTCTCCATATTATCCGATAATTTCATTAACATCAATAGTGCTAGCACATTTAAAATGCCCTTTTGGGCAATCTTTTAAACCATGAAGCCCACAAGGCTTGCAATCTAATTGTTCTTTTGTCTGCACAACTTTTGATTGGCTTGATAGGGGCCCGAACCCAAAGTCAGGAACTGTAGAACAATAAATAGCTCTAGTTGACGCATTCATAGCAGATGCAATATGCATGGGTGCAGAATCATTCACATAATTCATTTCAGCATCTTTTATGAGTGCAGCTGATTCTAGTAGCGTCAATTTTCCACACAAACTTTCAATCTTTTGAGCTGTTGATTTACTTATAATCTCAGCACACTTTTTATAATCCTCTTTTCCGCCAATCAAATAAATTTTCTGGTCTACTTTATTGATAAGTTCAAGCCATTTTTGTGCTGGAAATTGTTTCGTAAACCATACAGAAGTTGGCGCTATACAGATATAAGGTTCATTCTTATATTTCTCAACAAAGGAGAAGTCTGCTTCAGTAGGATATAATTTTGGATTTTGGATCTTATTATCCGTAATATTTTCAATAAGGCTAAGATTTCTATTTACTTCATGTATTCCCTTCTTAATATTATGCTCTATTTTCTGATGAAAAAGCATTGAGAGAGGATTTTTTTTAAACCCTATTATTGTTTTTCCTTTAGAAAATGCTGTAAGTAGTCCTGTGGATAAAAATCTTTGCAGATTAATTACATAATCATAATGCTCACTTCTTATAGTTTGCATTATTCTAAATAAGTTTTGCTGCTTATTTTTCTGCTTATCCCAAATTAAAACCTTATTTATCTTTGGATGATTCTCTAAAAGTCCTTCATTCCCTTTTCTTAGCAAAAAATCAATTTTAGCTGCTGAAAAAAAAGAATTGAGTTTCTCAATAATAGGAGTTGCCAGGATAACATCTCCAATAAATGCAGTTTGTATAATTAAAAATTTCACTTAAAAAGCAACATTATATGTTCTTAGCGCCTCGTTCAATGAAGTTTTCTTATCCGTGCTTTCTTTTCGTTTTCCTATAATTAAGGCGCAAGAAACACCATAATCGCCAGCCGGGAATTTTTTATTATATGTACCTGGAATTACAACCGACCGCGCTGGAACAACTTGTTTGTATTCTTTCGGCTCATTTTTACTTACATCAATTATTTTAGTTGATGCAGTAAGCACCACATTAGCGCCAAGCACTGCTTCTTGCTCAACTTTAACTCCTTCAACTACTATAGAACGAGAGCCAATAAAAGCATTATCTTCAATAATTACAGGAGCGCCCTGAATTGGCTCTAAAACACCTCCAATACCAACACCACCAGAAAGGTGTACATTTTTTCCTATTTGCGCACAACTTCCAACAGTTGCCCAAGTATCCACCATGCTTCCACTATCTACATAAGCACCAATATTTACATAACATGGCATCATAATAACGCCAGGAGCTAGGTAAGAACCATAACGCGCAATAGCATGTGGAACAACACGAACACCTAATTCGGCATAACCACTTTTAAGTTTCATTTTGTCATGAAATTCCAAAGGGCCAACTTCATAAGTTTCCATTTCTCTTATGGGAAAATAAAGAATTACCGCTTTTTTTACCCAATCATTTACTTGCCAGCCATCAGCTGTTGGTTCTGCTGTTCGCAATTCTCCTTTGTCAATTGCTTCAATTACTTCATTAATACAATTAATGACTTTACTATCTTTTAGAAGTAAGCGGTCTTTCCATGCTGCTTCAATTATTTCTTGCATATTATTCATACGACAAAGATATAATTAATGTAATAATCTTTAAAATAGCAAATATAAATTAAAATGTAGTAGTTTTTAGGACAAGTAAGATGTTAAAATTAAAAGAAAGCATTTGCTGTTTATTTTCGTAAATTTGTCGCAAAACAATAGGTATGAATAAACATCTTCTGCTTTTTACACTATTATTTATTCTTTCCTTTTCCATTTTTGCTCAACAAATAAGGCTGAATGAAGAAAATAATTACTTTGAAATCATTAATAAATCTGCAACTGAATTTGAATTTCTGAATAGTGTTTCAGAACTAAGCATAAAGCACATTAAAACTAAAGAGGGTGTTTTTCAAAAACTCATTGTAAACGGATATGCAACCAATGCAGATTATGGAAAGGCAGAGTTACCAGTTTTAAAAAAACTTTTTAGGATTCCTTTTGGAGCAGAGGCGATTGTAAAAATCATACAACTGCATGAGGAAAGCATCTCTTTATCTGATTATGGCATTACACATGCAGTTTTCCCTAATCAGCCATCCATTTCAAAAGCAGATGATGCTGAGAAAGTTCCTTTTATTTGGGATAGGGGCTATTACAATAACAATCAGTTTAATGAAAATCCTAAAGTAAAGATTGATGTGCTGGGAAAAATCAGAGGACAGCAAATTGCTCGATTAAACATCTCTCCATTTAGTTACAACCCTGTCACAAACCAGCTGAAGATTATCACAAAAATTGAAGCGAAAGTACTATTTAAAGATGCTGATTTAGTAGCAGATTTATCCATCAGAAAAAGGTATTTCAATCCAAATTTTGAGCATCAATTTAAACAATTTGTAAATTATTTACCACTTCCAGAAAAGGATGTAATTACCACTTATCCAGTAAAATATGTAATTATTTCCGATCCTATGTTTCAAAGCATTTTGCAACCATTTGTAGAGTGGAAAACCAAAAAAGGATTTTTGGTTGTTGAGGGCTATACAAACGATCCGCTTGTTGGTAATACAACATCTACTATTAAAGCATTTATCAAAAATATGTACGATAATGCAACTACAAATGATCCAGCACCTACATATTTACTTATTGTCGGAGATCAGGCTCAAGTACCTTCATTTAACGGTAGTACAGGTTCTCATATTTCAGATATGTACTATTGTGAGTTTGATGGGGGGGGTGATTTTTATCCTGAAATGTATTTTGGTAGATTTTCAGCTACTGTTCCCGAGCAGTTAACTTCTCAAATCCTAAAAACATTAGAGTACGAAAAATATACCATGCCAAATCCTGCCTATTTAGATGAGGTTCTGATGGTGGCAGGAGTTGATGCTTCAATGGCGCCAACCTATGGGAATGGGCATATCAATTATGGCACGGATAATTATTACAATAGCAATCATGGTTTAACTTCTTATACTTATTTGTATGGTTCAGGAAGCCCAATCACATCTGATATGCCAGGGGCTTCTGCTGCCATTATTGCTGATGTGAGTGGGGGAGTTGGCTTTGCAAATTATACGGCTCATTGCGGTTCTTCTGGTTGGTCCGATCCTAGTTTTTCTACTTCTGATATTCCTTCATTGCAGAATAATAACGAATACGGCTTACTCATTGGAAACTGTTGCCAATCGAATAAATTTGATGTACCAGAGTGTTTTGGAGAAGCCCTTTTAAGAGCTGATAATAAAGGAGCTGTAGGCTATATTGGTGGTAGTAATAACACCTATTGGGATGAAGATTATTGGTGGGGAGTAGGTAGTGGTACTATACCTCCACCTAGCAATCCTACTTATGCGCAAACTGGTTTAGGGGTTTTCGATTGTATTTGGCACGTAAATGGAGAACAGCAAGCAGATTGGTTTATTAGCCAAGGGCAAATGATTCATTCAGGAAACTTAGCTGTAACTCAAGCAGGAGGTTCAGAGCAGTATTATTGGGAAATTTATCACCTTATGGGGGATCCATCTTTGATGCCTTATTTTGGTCAGCCACAAGCCATGAACATTTCTCATTTTTCGGCTGTTCCTATAGGTACTTCATCTTTAAGCATTACTGCAGAAGAACATGCTTATGCAGCAATAAGTATGAATGGAGTGTTGCTTGATGCTCAGCTGGTAGGGCCGAGCGGTATGGTTACATTAAACTTTCCGCCTTTTGCCAATTTGGGTACTGCTGATGTTGTGGTTACTAAGCAGTTCCGCCAGCCATATATAGGCACAGTTTCAGTAATTACTACTAATGCGCCATTTGTAATTTGCCCTAACTATTTTATTGATGATAGTTTTGGCAATAATAACGGATTGGTAGATTATGCGGAACTGATTCATTTAGATGTCGATTTGCAAAATTTAGGTTCAGTTGATGCCAATAATGTAAGCGCCAAATTAAGCAGCAACAATCAGTATATTGCCATTACCGATAGTCTTGATTTTACTTCAATTGTAACGGCTAACCAAACTACTAATATTAGCAATGCTTTTACTTTTACAGTTGATAACAATGTACCAGATCAGCATCAAGTACAATTTCAGTTAGACATTTCTGATGCAAGCGGCAATATTTGGACTTCTTATATCCAAATGGTATTGAATGCACCTTTATTAGGACACATCAGTTTTACTATTGATGATGCAACATCTGGAAATGGAAATGGAAAGCTAGATGCTGGTGAAACAGTAGATTTGGTGGTGGAAGCTGTAAATTCTGGGCATTCGGATATCAGTAATTTAGTTGCTAACATTGCTACCCCAAGTCCTTTTATAAATGTAACATCTTCTTCAGTGAATATCAATAATTTGAATACCAATCAATATGCAAATACAGTATTTACTATTAGTATTGATGCACTAACGCCTATGGGAACTTTGGCGCAATTTCTTTTCGATATAGGAGATGGTAATTATATCTACTCGTTTACTTTTTCTGATGTAGTTGGTATTATTGATGAAGATTATGAGCTAGGTAATTTCACCAATTATGCTTGGACGCACAATAATTTCCCTTGGAGTATAGATAGTGTGTTGCCTTATGAGGGTACTTATTGTAGCCGTTCTTTTGATGGTTTGCCAGATGGTGAGGAATCAGAACTCTATATTGATGTAAATGTACTTGCTGCTGGCGATATTTCTTTTTATTATTCTGTTTCTTCTGAGCAAGATTACGATTATTTGAAATTCAAAATAAATGGCGCTAAAATTGCGGAATGGTCTGGCAATATACCTTGGGCTTTGGCTACATATCCAGTAGGGTTGGGGCAAAATACATTCAAATGGGAGTACGATAAAGATGGCAATTGGTCAAGCGGGCAAGATTGTGCCTTTATTGATTATATTGTATTTCCTGCTATTGCAATTAATACTTCTGCAATTGATGAAACTACTGCAAGCATAAAGTTGTATCCAAATCCTACTATGGGAAGCTTTAGCATTTCATTTGCTGATGAAAAAAAGCATCAGATACAAATTAGTGATATCAATGGAAAGTTGATAAAATCAGCAACAATAAGTGGAAAAGATTGGGTATTTGATTTGTCCGATTTTTCTGCTGGCACTTATTTTATTGAGGCAGATTATATAACTTATCAAATAGTAAAGCAATAGTGGCAAAAGTCATTGGTATTGATTATGGGAAAAAGCGTATTGGTATTGCCATTTCTGATACTACACAAATAATTGCTTCCCCACTTTGTACTGTACATGCTCATGAGATTTTTACATTTCTAAAAGATTTATTTGTAAAGGAAGAAATTAATTGCATAGTAGTTGGTGAGCCCAAAAATTTAGATGGCAGCCAAACTGATAGTACAAAAATTACAGCAGATTTTGTAGCAAAATTTACTAAAAATCACCCTGATATAAGTATCAAAAGCGTTGACGAACGCTTTACTTCCAAAATGGCTAAGCAAAGCATTTTGGCTGCTGGAACAAAAAAGATGAAAAGAAGAGATAAGGGAGTTGTAGATAAAGTAAGTGCTGCAATTATTTTACAATCTTTTTTAGATTCCAAATAGCTCAGGCTAGCTATTTACTATAATAAAATTCAATAACTTGATAACCCTATTAAACAAGCCGATAAGCCTATTCAACTTCTCAATAATCCCATAAAAGAAACCAATAATTATATTAATTGAGTTTCTTTCTCAAATATTTAGCTGTTAAAGATTTTTTGTTTTTTACCAAATCCTCTGGGCTGCCAGCAAACATTACTTTTCCTCCTTTATCTCCACCTTCTGGTCCTAAGTCAATAATCCAATCGGCACATTTTATTACATCCATATTATGTTCAATACAAATAATAGAATGTCCTTTCTCAAGCAGGGCATAAAAGGAATTAAGTAATTTATTAATATCATGAAAATGTAAACCAGTTGTGGGTTCATCAAATATAAATAGTACTTTTTCAGCACTATCTCCTTTTCCTAAAAAGTAGGCTAACTTTATTCTTTGTGCTTCTCCACCACTAAGTGTGTTGGAGGATTGCCCTAATGCCACATAGCCCAATCCTACTTTTTGTAGTGGTAGTAATTTTGCAGCAATTTTTTCAGCATCATGTGCGCTAAAAAAGGCTATTGCTTCATCTATTGTTAAGCTTAAAATATCAGCAATATTTTTGTCATGGAACTTTACTTCTAATATTTCCTCTTTATACCTTTGCCCTTTGCAATGTTCGCAAAGCAAATGCACATCTGCCATAAATTGCATTTCAACAGTCACTTCTCCTTCACCATGGCAATGCTCGCATCTTCCACCATCAACATTAAAAGAGAAAAAGCCACTCTTATAGTTTCTGTTTTTTGAAAGTGTAAGGCCAGCAAACAAATTTCTTATATCATCAAAAGCTTTAATGTAAGTTACAGGATTAGAACGAGAAGATTTTCCAATAGGGTTTTGGTCAATAAATTCTACTGATTTGAGTTTTTCAGTGCTTATTGTCAATTGATCAAAACCACCAGACTTTTTGCCATATATGCCAAATTTATTTGCTATTGCAGGGTAAAGCACTTGCTTTATGAGTGAGGTTTTTCCCGATCCGCTCACCCCACAAATAACAGTTAAGCAATTAAGCGGAAACTCAACATCAATGTTTTGTAAATTATGCTGATTGATACCACTCAAAGTGATTTTATCATTCCAATTTCTTCTTTCATCAGGAGATGGAATTTTCATATTTCCAGCTAAATATTTTCCTGTTAAGCTGCTTGAGCTTTCCCCTATATTTTTCAACTCTCCTTGATACACCAATTCGCCTCCATTTCTGCCCGCCTCTGGTCCTAAGTCAATAATCTGATCGGCACTTTCCATAATTTCCTCATCATGCTCCACCACAATTACCGTATTTTTTATATCCCTTAACTGATGCAATACTTTTATCAGCTTTTGTGTGTCATTTGGGTGCAAGCCAATACTTGGTTCATCTAGTATATACATAGATCCTATCAAACTACTGCCTAATGAAGTGGCTAAATTAATCCTTTGCGATTCCCCACCTGATAGGCTATTTGAAGGTCTTGCAAGTGTAAGATACGAAAGCCCTACATTGGCTAAAAAAGTTAGCCTATTTCTTATTTCCATTGTTAGTCTTTCAGCAATCTTCTTTTCCACTTCATTCAGCTTTAACTTATTGAAGAATTGTAGAGCATTTTCAATACTCATATTTGTTATTTCTGAGAAAGAGGTATTCTTTATTTTTACATATTCTGCATCTTCCCTTAATCTAGAGCCTCCACATGCTGTGCATTTTGCTTTACCTCTGTATCTGGCAATCAGTACCCTGTTTTGAATTTTATACTTATCACTCTCTAACTTGCTAAAAAACTGATTTACACCTTTGCATTTCCCCTTTCCATTCCATACAATCTCCAATTCATCCTTGTTTAACTCATTATATGGCCTATGAATTGGAAAGTCAAATTGACTGGCCCTCAGTATAAAACGATCTTTCCATTTTGCTAATTTTTCTCCTTTCCAGCAGCTTATTGCACCTTGAAAAACAGAAAGCGTTTTATTACGGACTACCTTGTTTTTATCTATCCCTAATATACTGCCAAAGCCTTCACATTTTTTACAAGCACCATAAGGATTATTAAAGGAAAATAGATGTGTTGAAGGTTTTTCAAATTCGATTCCATCAAGTTCAAACCTATTTGAGAAAGCGTAATCTTTTCCCTCAATGTCTATTAAACATTTTCCATCTCCCTCATAAAATGCTGTTTGTACTGAGTCAGATATCCTATTTATATTCTCTTGATTACTCTCATTTACTAGCCTATCTATTACCACCAAAACATCCTCTTTTTTCACTTTTACTTCTTCTCTAATTAATGATTGAATTTTGCTGATTTTTCCTTCAATTCGCACCCTTGAAAAACCTTGTTGCTGCAAAACAGAAAGAATATCATTTTCATTACTGCTCTTATAATTGGCTAAAATGACGCATTTGCTATTTTTTGCTTGTTTAAAAATAAAATCACATACATCACTTACGCTATCTTTTTTCACCTCTTTTCCAGAAATAGGAGAGTAGGTTTTGCCAATTCTGGCAAATAATAATTTTAAATAATCATTTATTTCTGTTGTTGTACCAACTGTGGATCTCGGATTTTTAGAGATTACTTTTTGCTCTATTGCAATTGCAGGACAAATTCCTTTTATTTCATCTACATCTGGTTTTTGTATTTTCCCTAAAAATTGCCTAGCGTAAGATGATAGGCTTTCAATGTATCTTCTTTGTCCTTCTGCAAAAAGTGTATCAAAAGCTAGTGTCGATTTTCCACTCCCCGAAACACCAGAAATTACGACCATCTTATTCTTTGGGATGTTTAAAGAGATATTTTTTAAGTTGTGTAATTTCGCGCTCTTTATTATGATGTTTTTGTGTGTATTGTCTGCTTTTTTAGTCATGAAAAATTTTAGCAAGCTGCAAACTTATATAAATAGATTTGTATTTTTCAATAAGAAGTACTATATTTGGACTTTAATTCATGAAATAACTAACTAAAAAAGACTATATAGCAACATAATTACTTTAATAAAATTTATTAACCAAAAAAAGTATTTATGTTATTAAGTAAGCTGTCAGACCAGGATTTAGTTTCCCTTTATTTAGAAGGAAATCATAAAAGTTTTGAGATTATAATTAGTAAGCATAAGCAGAAGATTTATGCGTTTATCTTGTCAAAAATTAAAAATAGAGATCTTGCCGAAGATGTTTTTCAAGATACTTTTATTAAAGTTATTAATTCCTTACAAAAAGGTAAGTATAATGAAGAAGGAAAGTTTCTTCCTTGGGTAATGCGCATTGCTCATAATTTGGTGATAGACCATTTTAGAAAAAGCAATAAAATGCGCAAAATTGAACCAAAAGATGAGTTTGACATATTTGATATTATTTATGATGAATCAAAGAATGTTGAAGAAGATTTGGTAAATGGACAAATTCATGCCGATTTAAGAAAATTGATTGAGTGTTTGCCAGAAGATCAAAAGGAAGTTTTAAAAATGCGTTATTATGCAGGACTCAGTTTTAAGGAAATTTCTCAAGGCACAGGAGTGAGTATCAATACTGCATTAGGGCGCATGCGTTATGCGCTTATAAATTTAAGAAAACTAATAGATAAAAATCAAATTGATTTGCAGCTCAGTTAAAAAACACATTTCTAAATAATAATAAAAGTTGTTTTTCGTTTATTAATGTATGATAACCATACTTTATATATATGAAAAACAACTTTACTCTTTTAAAAGCCTTAGACCAATTAGCTTTAAATCAATCGGTTGACACAAAAAAATCTATAAATACTGAAAGCAATCTGTTACCAAAAAACGAAACAATTGCAAACATTATAGCGTATGCTAAATCGGTTAAATGCCATAAAACCAAATCAATCAATAAGGTTTTATTAGTGCTAAACTAAGTGGTTTTGGTTAGCAAAAAGAGTCGAGCAATTTGCTTGACTCTTTTTATTTTATAGCTTAGCAAGATGAAAAAGCAGCAAAGGGTAAAGCAGTTTATAGCACATTTCTCAACAAATATGCCAGAGGCAAAAACTGAGCTGCATTATTCGAATGCATTTGAGCTTACTGTTGCAGTTATCCTTTCCGCACAATGTACCGATAAAAGAGTCAATATCATTACAAAAAAGCTTTTTGAAGAAATACCCAATGCTGAGGTGATGTCAGAAGCATCAGTAGATGCTATCTTTGAGTTGATAAGGTCTTGTTCTTATCCAAGAAACAAAGCAAAGCATTTATCAAAAATGGCAAAGCAACTTATGATTAATTTTAATGGGGAGATTCCAGATAACTTAGATGATTTACAAACTTTAGCAGGAGTTGGAAGAAAAACTGCTAATGTGATTGGTTCTGTTTTTTTTGATATTCCTGCTATGCCAGTAGATACACATGTTTTTCGTGTTTCGGAACGCATTGGGCTAACAACAAAAGCAAAAAATCCTTTACAAGCTGAATTACAATTACTCAAATTATTCCCAAAGGAAAAATTAAACATAGCCCATCATTGGCTTATATTGCATGGAAGATATGTGTGTAAGGCAAGAAGACCAGCATGTGAGGATTGTGGTATTACCAATATTTGCAAATATTTTCAGTAAAAATAAGCTGTTGAAAAATAGCCAGACGATTATTTTTTTATTGTAGTAATATTTCGCTTTTTTGTATAAAATCAAAAAGCAATGGCAAACAAAGAAAAAGACGCAAAATTAAAAGCGCTTGAAATTACGTTAGGCAAATTAGAAAAGTCGTACGGAAAAGGAGTGGTAATGAAGTTAGGGGATAAAGTAGATGAGAAAATAGATGCTATACCTTCTGGCTCGATTGGCGTTGATTTAGCATTAGGAGTGGGGGGCTACCCTAGAGGAAGAGTAATTGAAATTTATGGTCCAGAGTCTTCTGGAAAAACAACATTGACTATTCATGCCATTGCGCAAGTACAAAAACAAGGTGGAATAGCCGCATTCATTGATGCCGAACATGCATTTGACTCTTCTTATGCTGCTAGTTTAGGTGTTGATGTTGATAATCTACTTATTTCTCAGCCTGATAATGGAGAACAAGCATTGGAAGTTGCTGATCATTTAATAAGCTCTGGCGCTGTTGATTTGGTCGTGATTGATTCTGTTGCAGCACTTACCCCAAAATCCGAGATTGAAGGGGAGATGGGAGACTCTAAAATGGGGCTGCATGCTCGTTTGATGTCTCAAGCATTACGGAAACTTACTGCTACTATCAGTAAAACAGGATGTACTTGTATGTTTATCAATCAACTGAGAATGAAAATAGGCGTAATGTTTGGAAATCCTGAAACCACTACTGGTGGAAATGCGCTCAAGTTTTATGCCTCAGTTCGATTGGATATTAGAAGAATTGGTGCTATAAAGGATGCAGATGGTGTAATTGGAAACAGAACAAGAGTCAAGGTAGTGAAGAACAAAGTAGCGCCACCTTTCAGAATGGCTGAGTTTGATATTATGTTTGGAAAAGGGGTTTCCCGTTCTGGGGAAATTTTAGATTTAGCAGTAGATCATGAAATTATCAACAAGAGTGGCTCTTGGTTCTCTTATAATGATACAAAATTAGGGCAAGGACGTGATGCTGTAAAACTAATGCTAGAAGATAATCCGGAACTTTCTGAAGAAATTGAAACAAAAATATTTGATCAATTAGCTTAGCTCATCTTTTTCTGCAATGAGGTTATTTTTCATAATTACAGCCCTGCTTTTCTCATGTACTCAACCTAAGCAAGTAAATGTTGAAAAGGCAAAATCAGAATTGGCTCTTTTGTCGGAGTCTATCTCAAAAAGCCCACAAAACACTGATTATTTGGAGAAAAGAGCCATATATTTTCTAAATAATGATAATTTAGAATCGGCACTCATGGATTATAAGCAGTGTGTTAATTTAAATTCTGCTAATAGCAATTATCATTATCAAACGGCTTTTTTGTATTATGAAATCGCAAAAATGGATAGAACAAAACAATCTTATCCAGAACAGGCAAAATTCCACTTAAAAGAAGTATTAAATATTCAGACTGATTTTATTCCAGCATTGGTGCTAAAAGGAGAGTTGCATCTTGCTTTTGGAGAAGTAAAAGAAGCTATTGCCTCTTTAAATAAAGTCATTGAATTAGAGTATAATACGGCAAAAGCACATCTTCTGAAAGGATATATTTATGCTTCATTGCAGGAAGAAGATAAAGCTATTCAGTTTTTTCATAATGCAGTTGATATTGATCCTTTACAAGAAGATGCTTATGTGCAGTTAGGACTTATTTATCAGAAGAAAGAAGATACTACAGCTGTACTTTACTATAAAAATACTTTAAAGATTAATCCGAATAATAAATTGGCACTTTACAATTTAGGAAAGTTTTATCAAGATACAGAAAATTGGAATGAGGCAATAAAATCATATACTAATCTCGTACAGATTTACCCCACTTTTTCAGATGGTTATTACAATTTAGGATTTGTTCATATCAAATTAGGGTTGTATGATGTTGCTGTGAATGATTTTGCAAATGCTATCTCTTTTAATCTGGACTTTCATGAGGCCTACTATTCAAGAGGACATTGCTATGAGACACTTGGAGATGTGTATCGTGCAGAATTGGATTACAGAAAGGCATTATCAATCAATCCAAACTACCAAAACGCAAAAGATGCGCTTAATGCCTTACTTTTAAGAAACCAACAAATTAAGCAATAAAAAAGGCGAACAATTGTTCTCCTTCTAATTTAGCAACAAAAAATATTTATTTTACTTTATCAACTATTGCTTTAAAAGCTTCTTGATTATTCATAGCTAAATCAGCTAACACTTTTCTGTTTAGCTCAATTCCATTTGCATGAATTTTTCCCATAAATTGCGAATAAGACATTCCATATTGTCTTGTTCCTGCATTAATTCTTTGAATCCAAAGTGAGCGGAAAGTTCTTTTTTTGTTTTTTCTGTCTCTGTATGCATACTGCATTGCTTTTTCAACTGCATTTTTTGCAACAGTATGTACATTTTTTCTTCTTCCAAAGTAACCTTTGGCGGCTTTTAGGACCTTTTTTCTTCTAGCTTTTGCAGCTACTGAATTTACTGATCTTGGCATTTTCTTTTTGTTTTTGGTAGTTAGCGGCTTTAACTATTAAAGCCCTTTTTTGGCTAAATCCCTGGTTAGTTACCTAATTTAATTACATACAAAGTTGCTGCTTCACACTCTTCTCGTCTGATTTGTGTACTAAGCCTGACTTTGTAAGGTTTCTTTTTTGCTTTGTCTCTTTCTTTGTTAAGATGTGAGATTTAAAAGCATGCTTTCTTTTCAATTTGCCAGAGCCAGTTACCTTAAACCTTTTTTTTGCTCCAGCTTTTGTTTTCATTTTTGGCATAATTCTATTTTATTTCTTTTTTGGTGCTATTAACATTATCATTCTTTTTCCTTCAAGCTTTGGCATACTTTCAACAACTCCAAATTTTTCTAATGCCTGAGCCAATTTTAATAGTAAGATTTCCCCTTGCTCTTTAAAAATAATCGTTCTTCCTCTAAAAAATACAAATGCTTTTACTTTTGCTCCATCTTGTAAAAACTTTTCGGCATGTTTTAATTTAAAATTAAAATCGTGCTCTCCTGTATTCGGTCCAAATCTTAACTCTTTTATTACAACCTTTTGCGCTTTACTTTTTATCGCTTTTTGCTTCTTCTTTTGGTCGTAAATAAACTTTTTATAATCAATTACTTTACAAACTGGCGGTTCAGCATTTGGTGAAATTTCAACTAAATCCAATCCTAAACGATTTGCTGATTTTAAAGCTTCATCTAAAGGGACAATTTTTGCTTCAACTTCATCTCCTACCATTCTTACAAACGCTGCTGTAATTTCCTTACCTATTCTGTGTTGTGGTTTACTTTCCCTTTTTCTAAAATTTCTTTTTGCGATCTTTTACTGTTTTTAGTTATTAAAAGTAATTAAATTATCTATTTCTGCTTTTATTAAATTTTTAAACTTCTCAATTGACATGCTTCCTAAATCTTCTCTTCCATGTTTTCTAACAGCAATTTGCTCTTGTTTTTCTTCTTTTTCTCCTACAATTATGATGTAAGGAATTTTTGAAACTTCGGCATCTCTAATCTTTCTACCAGTAGTTTCAGCCCTGCTGTCAATAGGGCCGCAAATATCGTAATTTTTTAATAATTTAGATACTTTTTCTGCATATTCGTGATATTTCTCACTAATAGGCAAAATGATAAACTGATCAGGTGCTAGCCAAAGTGGGAAGTTTCCGCCACAATGCTCGATAAGAATAGCCACAAAGCGTTCCATAGAACCGAAAGGCGCTCTGTGAATCATTACAGGCCTGTATTTTTGATTATCTGCACCAGTGTACTCTAGTTCAAAACGCTCAGGAAGGCTATAATCTACCTGAATTGTTCCTAATTGCCACTCTCTTCCCAGCGCGTCCTTAACCATAAAATCTAGTTTAGGGCCATAGAAGGCCGCTTCACCATATTCTACTACTGTATCTAGTCTTTTTTCATCTGCCGCTTCTATAATTGCAGCTTCTGCTTTGTCCCAATTTTCATCCGAACCTATGTATTTGGCTTTATTTTCAGGATCTCGTAAAGAAACTTGCGCTTTAAAATCTTCAAAACCAAGTGCATTAAATACATACAATACCAAGTCAATAACATTGATGAATTCTTGTTTCACCTGATCAGGACGCACAAAAAGGTGCGCATCATCCTGAGTAAATCCTCTAACACGAGTAAGACCGTGTAATTCTCCAGATTGCTCGTATCTATAAACTGTACCAAATTCTGCAAAACGAATAGGTAAGTCACGATAAGAATATTGCTTGGACTTGTAAATCTCGCAATGGTGCGGGCAGTTCATAGGTTTTAGGAAAAATTCCTCTCCCTTATTAGGAGTTTTGATAGGTTGGAAAGAATCCTCGCCATATTTATCGTAATGACCTGAACATACATACAAATCTTTGTTGCCAATATGTGGAGTTACTACAGGTAAATAACCTGCTTGAGTCTGTGCTTTTTTAAGGAAACTTTCCAATTTGTCTCTGAGTTGCGCTCCTTTAGGTAACCATAAAGGTAATCCTTGCCCCACCTTTTGAGAGAAGGTAAATAATTCCATCTCCTTACCTAGTTTTCGGTGGTCGCGTTTTTTGGCTTCCTCTAACATCTCCAAGTGAGCAGTTAATTCTTTTTGTTTTGGGAACGATACCCCATAAATACGCGTAAGTTGCTTACGATTTTCATTTCCTCTCCAATAAGCACCTGCAATATTTAGTAATTTAATTGCTTTAATTTTTGCGGAAGAAGGAATATGTGGACCTCTACACAAATCAGTAAAGTTACCTTGGGTGTAAAAAGTGATGTTCCCATCTTCTAAGTCTTTCAGAATCTCTAACTTATATTCATCTCCCTTATCGGTGAAGTACTGAATGGCATCTGCTTTAGCAATATCTTTACGCTCAAAAGAAACTTTTTGAGCTGCTAACTCCTTCATTTTCTTTTCAATCCTAGGTAATTCATCTGCAGACAGCAGGCGATCTCCTAAATCTACATCATAATAAAAACCATTGTCTACTGCAGGACCAATACCTAGTTTTACACCAGGATATAAATCCTCTAGGGCTTCTGCCATAATGTGTGCAGAAGAATGCCAGAAAGTAGCTTTCCCCTCTTTATCGTTAAAAGTATGTAGGGTAAGTATAGAATTGGTTGTGATAGGACGATTAGCGTCCCAAACTTCTCCGTTTACACTAGCAGATAACACATTTCGTGCTAAACCTTCAGAAATACCCATAGCAATATCCATAGCTGAAGTTCCACTCTCTACCTGTTTTATACTTCCATCTGGAAGAGTGATGTTAATCATAATTTTGTATTAAGTTTGTAAAGATAGGAAATGGATTCATTTTTAACTCTGTATCACTCCAGGATTATAACTTTCGTTAATAGGCGCGTGATTTGCCGCTTCAATTCCCATAGAAATTACTTTACGCGTGTCTAATGGGTCAATAATGGCATCTGTCCAAATACGAGAAGCTGCATAGTAAGGAGAAGTCTGCTTGCTGTATTTATCTGTAATGCTTTTTAATAATTTCTTTTCCTTATCTGCATCAATTTCTTCTCCTTTTGCTTTCAAGGATGCTTTTTCAATCTGTAATAAAACTTTTGCAGCTTGTTCTCCACCCATAACTGCTAATTTAGCAGTTGGCCAAGCAACAATTAATCTTGGGTCGTAGGCCTTCCCACACATAGCATAATTACCTGCACCATAGGAATTACCAATAATAATAGTAAACTTTGGAACCACAGAATTAGACATAGCGTTTACCATTTTAGCGCCATCCTTAATAATACCACCATGTTCGGATCTAGAACCTACCATAAAACCAGTAACATCTTGTAAAAACACCAATGGGATTTTCTTTTGGTTACAATTAGCAATAAAACGAGCGGCCTTATCTGCAGAATCTGAATAAATAACTCCACCAAATTGTAACTCTCCTTTTTTAGATTTAATCATCTCTCTCTGATTGGCAACAATACCTACCGCCCAACCATCTACTCTGGCATACCCACATACAATAGATTGTCCGTATCCTTTTTTATATTCTTCAAATTCGGAATTGTCCACTAACCTTTTGATGATTTCTCTCATTTGGTAAGGCCTTGCTCTGTCTCTAGGAATAATTCCATAAATTTCTCTTTCTTTTTGCCTAGGAGGATGAGATTCCTTTCTGTTGAATCCTGCTTTTTCAAACTCTCCAATTTTATCCATTATCGATCGGATTTTATTCAAAGCAGCTTTATCGTCTTTCGCTTTATAATCCGTTACACCAGAAATTTCGCAATGGGTAGTAGCACCACCCAAAGTTTCGTTATCAATACTCTCTCCAATAGCAGCTTTTACCAAGTAACTCCCCGCCAGAAAGATAGAAGCAGTTTTGTCTACAATAAGTGCTTCATCCGACATAATAGGAAGGTACGCGCCTCCAGCAACACATGATCCCATAACGGCAGAAATCTGAGTAATACCCATGGAACTCATTTTAGCATTATTCCTAAAAATCCTTCCGAAATGTTCTTTGTCTGGAAAGATTTCATCTTGCATTGGTAAAAATACTCCAGCTGAGTCCACCAAATAAATAATTGGCAATCTGTTTTCCATTGCAATTTCTTGCAATCTTAAATTTTTCTTTCCAGTAATTGGAAACCAAGCTCCCGCTTTTACAGTAGCATCATTCGCTACTACAATGCATTGTCTCTCCTTTATATAGGTAATACCTGCAACCACTCCAGCAGAAGGACATCCTCCATATTCTGGATACATATCATAACCCGCAAACGCAGCAATTTCTAAAAATTCAGCATCTTTATCCTTAAGGTACTCTACTCTTTCTCTGGCAGTAAGTTTTCCTTTAGCATGTTGCTTCTCTATCTTCTTTTTACCGCCACCAAGAGCAACTTCCGTATGTCTTCTTCTCATTTCTGAGATGAGTAGTCTCATCTTATCATCATTCTTGTTAAATTCTAGTTTGCTCATCTGCTATTTTTTTACAAAATTAAGAATAGTTGTTAGTTATTTAGTGGATAGATTTATATTAAGTAGATAGTCTGCAGATTCAGGACCAAGGTTAAACAATAAATCGATAATGGAAAGGTTAGGAATAAAGGTGCAACTTGCTTCAAAAACTTGCTGGTATTTTTCGTATTGTTGTAATTCAAAACAGTCGTTTCTTAAGTCTATTTTTTCTGTTTCATTTTGATAAGATGTACTTAGAATTGAGTTATCTTCAGTTTGTAGGCAGTTGTAAACAATTTTTTGCAGTTTGACGTTAAAGTCTACTAAAAATTTCTCCTTTTTCTGATATAATGGGAAAAATAAGTCTTCATAATATTCAAAATAAGCAGAGGAGCGATAGGCAGAAGTAATGGATTTCCAATGTAGTTTTTGCCATGGCGCATCATAGGAGATTTGTATCTCCTTCAAAATAGTTTTTGAGCTTGACTTTCTTTTTTTAGGAATACTTAAAATGAGTTTTCCATTCGCTCCTAATATAGCGCATCTGTTTCTAATGGTTTGTTTCACAAAAAAATCGTATTGCTCTATAATGCAGCTCGGATGTTGTAGTAAAATGGCGTAATAGCCTATTGGTGCTAAATAAGAACAAGGTAGAAGATGTTGTTTATTTGATACCATCAAACAAACGATTCCATCTTATTTTTTTCAGTCCTTTTGCGTTCTTATCCCAGCTCATCCATATAAAAAGCGCCTTTCCAACTACATGGTTTTCAGGAACAAATCCCCAAAAACGACTATCGGCAGAATTGTGCCTATTATCGCCCATAAGCCAATAATAATTCATTTTGAAAGTGTAATTAGTGGCTACTTTTTTATTGATATGAATTTCACCTCCCACTACTTCCAATTCATTATCTTCATAACGATCAATAATATCTTTATATAATGGTAGATTTTCATTTGTAAGATTGATTGTTTCTCCAGCTTTTGGAATGGTTAGTGGGCCGTAATTATCCTCATTCCAAGCAAAATATCTACTGTGCGGATAAATATATTCCTCATATTTCTCTGCTGGCTTAATGCGTCTATTTACTGATTTTACATTTGGGAAAGTCGAGATTGCATCTCTACTTTCATTGGTTAGAGTAAGCATATATTCATTCTGATTTCTACCATAGCCACCCTCAGTAATATCGTATTTTTCTAATAGTATTTTAGGATTAAGTCCGCTTCCCTTGGTTTGCACATTGTAATGCCATTGCTTTTTCATTCCATCAAACTCCTCTTGAGGTGCACCATTCACCATTAATTGTCCATTTACGATTTCTATTTCATCTCCAGGAAGCCCTACACATCTTTTGATGTAGTTTTCTTTTTTATCGATTGGTCTTCCTAAGGTTTCTGCTGGCCAATTAAATACTACACAATCATTTCTTTCAATTTTACCTAATCCCTTCATTCTATAATAGGGGAGTTTTATTTTTTCAGAATAGGATTTTCCCCCAATAACTGGCATGGTGTGATGCACAAGAGGAAAAGCAAGTGGCGTCATAGGTACTCTAGGTCCGTAAGCTACTTTGCTTACAAATAAAAAGTCTCCAATTAATAAGGATTTCTCCATTGATGAAGTTGGAATGGTGTAAGCTTCAATAAGAAATGTTCGTAAAATAGTTGCTGCAATTACAGCAAAAAGTATGGCGTCAAACCAACTTCTGAGCTCGCTTTTTTTCTTCTTTTTTCTTTTCGGTATTTTTTTCCAGAAAGTATAATTAAAGGTGTGCCAAAACAAATGATCGCCTACAAATAGTGGAATAAAATAAAGCCATTCGCCTCCAATTGTATAAACGAATAATGTCCAAAATAAAGTAAATACAATAAAGTATACTAGCTTGTAAAATTTACCCAATCTTTCTTTCCATTTTTTCATCATTTTACGCTAACGAATTTATAATTAATTATTCTATATTTAATACATCTTTCATGCTGAAAACACCTTTTTTTCCAATAATCCATTCAGCTGCAAGTAGTGCGCCTCTTGCAAAACCCTCTCGGTTTTTTGCGGTATGTTTAATCTCAATTTCATCCACAATAGAGTTATATATTACGCTATGTTTTCCTGCAACATTTTGTATTCTATCAGCAGAAATATCTATCTTTTTTTGTTGGATTTTTTCAACATCTTCTGCTAAAGTTTTTGCAGTGCCACTTGGAGTATCTAATTTTTCGGTATGATGAAACTCATGAATTTTGCACTTGTAGTGCTGACAATTCATCAGTTTTGCTAATTTTTTATTAAGCTCAAAAAACAAATTCATTCCCAAGCTAAAGTTGGATGCGTACAAAAAAGCAACATTTTTATTTCTGCATAATTTTTCAACTTCTTGTAATTTATCAAGCCAGGCAGTAGTTCCAGAGACTACAGGTATACCACTATTTATAGCATGTGTAATATTTTCAAAAGCAGTTGTGGGTGTACTAAAATCAATAGCAATATCAGTTGTGCTTAAATCCAAATTAATAGCAGGATTATTAGAACTAGAAACAGCAACAATTTCATATCCTTTTTCTACTGCTAATTCAGCAATTTTCTTACCCATTTTTCCATTTCCTAGAATCGCAATTTTCATTTGGACAAATTTATAAATTTAGTGTTAATGAAATTCCACTAAAATCTTTTATTGATAGTGGACTTACATTCAAAGAGATGTTTTCAGAAATATCATAGTTAAAAAGGTGTGCCCCTACTGAAGCATCTAAAATATTCAAAATATAAACACTCACAAAGCAAAGGATAGAGATTTCTCTGTTTCTTCTGTAGAAATCTTTTAATATAATCAAATCATTGCTACTATATTGTCCAACATATTCGTCATTTGTGTGTGGGTCATTGTCAATTCGTATTAAGTATGCTTTTTTATACGCTTTGTACTGATTATGATTGTCATTAATATAATATGCAGAAGTAATTAGGCCAGCATATATTATCGGAACTTTCCAATATTTTTTATTGTAAACCTGACCAGCACCTGGTATTAAAGATAGTAAAGCAGCTTTTTTTGGAGATTGAATTGGCTTGGAGATATCCTGTGCTTTTATCTTATGGATGAAAGAGAAACAAAAAAGAAAAATAAATATTTTTAGAAAAAACTTCAAGAGTTATTGTTAATGCGTTCTAAGATTTTGTTAAGATCTTCATCAGAGGAAAATGGAATAATGATTTTTCCTTTTCCTTTTTTGTTGGTTTTTAATTCTATCTGCTTGCCTAGATTTTGAGAAAGCTCATGGATTTTTCTTTGTTTTTCAAAAGAAATGGGAGTGTGAACTTTCTGTTTTCTGGTTTTTGAGGTTTTTTTATAGCTTTCTTCAGCAAAATCTTTTGCCAATTGCTCCACCTCCCTTACAGAGTACCCATAGGCAACTGTATCATGAAAAATATTCAATTGTGATTGTTTGTTTTTAATGGACAAAAGTGCTCTTGCATGCCCTGCACTAATTCGTTTTTTTTGTAATGCAATTTGAATTTCTTCCGGAAGATTCAAAAGCCGTAAAAAGTTTGAAATGGTGGCTCTATTTTTACCAACTCTTTCACTGCAAGCTTCATGTGTTAAATTACATTCCTCTATCAGTCTTCTAAAACTTAAAGCAATTTCTATAGGGTTTAAATCTTTTCTTTGGATGTTCTCCACGAGAGCTATTTCAAGCATTTCCTGATCATTTGCTTTTCGAATGTAAGCAGGAATCTGTGTTAGATGTGCTACTTGAGATGCTCTGAATCTTCTTTCTCCAGAAATTAATTGGTATTTGTTATAACCTAATTCTCTCACCGTGATAGGTTGAATAATTCCCAATTCTCTAATTGATGCTGCCAGTTCATTTATCGCCTCTCCATCAAATTTAATTCTTGGTTGAAAGGGGTTGGTTTCTATATCAACTATTGCAATCTCAGAGAATTTTGCCTCATATGGAAGGATAGCATCCATTCCTTTTCCTAAGCCTTTTTGTTTCTTATTCATTATCTTCAATAAACTCTTCTAATCGAGCTTTGTTTTCTTCTTTTTTCAATAATTCACTTGCCAAATTCAAATAATTAATTGCGCCTTTACTTGTTGCATCATGAATGATGATAGTTTCTCCATAAGATGGAGATTCTCCAAGTCGTACATTTCTGTGGATAATGGTATCAAATACCATATCTTGAAAATGTGTTTTTACTTCCTCGACTACTTGATTAGACAGGCGCAAACGCGTGTCATACATTGTAAGTAGCAATCCTTCAATAACTAAGTTTTCGTTTAATCTTTGTTGCACGATTTTTACGGTATTTAGCAATTTTCCAAGTCCTTCAAGAGCAAAATATTCACATTGTATTGGGATAATAACAGAATCACTTGCTGTTAAAGAATTTAGCGTAATTAACCCAAGTGAAGGAGCGCAATCAATCAATATATAATCATAATCTTCTTTTACCTCATTTACCATCTTTCTCATCCGAGTTTCACGATTTTTCAATCCTACAAGTTCTAATTCCGCTCCCACCAAATCAATGTGGGCAGGTAAAAGAAAAAGGTTTGGTGTGTTAGTTTCTAAAATAATATCTTTTGCTTTTACTTTCCCAATCAAGCATTCGTAAATCCCTTCTTTAATGCTTCTTGGGTCATGTCCAACACCTGAAGTTGCATTGGCTTGTGGATCCGCATCTATAAGCAGCACTTTCTTTTCTAAAACACCTAATCCTGCAGCCAAATTCATAGCTGTTGTGGTTTTACCAACACCTCCTTTTTGATTCGCTACTGCTATGATTTTTGCCATGAAATTATTGGGTTTTTCTAGTTCTAATTAAATTCGGATAAAAATACAACCTATCGAATTGTAATTTAGTATTGCAGAAATAGAATTATTAACAAAAAACAAGAAAGTTATTAAATAAAAACAGCCCAATTATTTAGGCTGTTTTTGTTCCGTAGGTCTGTTTTGGGGTTTCGTCTTTACTTACTCTAAATCTTCATCCTTTTTCTTAGTTGTTTCTTCATCAGTACTTTCAGATTGCTGTCCTCCTAAATCATCAAAATTTACTTCAGTAAAATTGTTAGTAGCTTCTTGTTTTCCCTCCTCTAGATTTTCTTCTGTAACTTCATTTTTTACCTCTGTGTTTTCTGATTTTTCTAAAGAAATAATATCTTCTCCTTTCTCTTTAATGATGTAATCGGTCATTTCATTTAATGCTTCTTTGAAATTTATAAAATCTTCTTTGTAAAGGTAAATCTTATGTTTTCTGTAAAAAGGCGTTCCATCTTCATTAAAATCCCTTTTACTTTCAGTCATTGTTAAATAATAATCTCCCGCTCTTGTAGATCTTACATCAAAAAAATAAGTCCTTCTTCCAGCTCTCACTGCTTTAGAAAATATCTCTTCTATTTCTCTTTTTTCTCCCATTTGCTTTTTTTTTATAATAATAGCTTACAAATTTATAAAATTATTTTTAATTGCAATTAAGTTCGTTTTTTGTTCTGCTTCTCAAAAATCCTGTAATAGAACCCTTTACTTTCTAGAAGTTCCTGATGTTTCCCTTTTTCTATTATTTCACCATCTTCTAATACAAGAATTAAATCTGCATTTTGTATGGCTGAAATTCTATGACTTATAATTATGGTCGTTCTTTTTTGCGTTTCTTTTTGCAAGTTGGCTAATATTTTTTGCTCTTTATTAGAATCTACTGCCGAAAGACAATCATCAAAAATAAATATTGAAGGTGATTTGTAAATGGCTCTTGCAATAGCGATTCTTTGCCTTTGTCCTCCAGAAAGCTGTACACCTCTTTCTCCAACTATGGTTTTATACTGATTTGCAAATTTCATGATATCAGTAGTAATTTCTGCTTTTGCAGCTACTTGCTCAATTTTTACTCTACTTTTTTGATCACTACCAAAGGAAATATTTTCTTCAATAGTGCCTGAGAATAGATAGCCATCTTGTGGTACATAACCTATTTCTTTTCTTAGTAGTTGTAAGTTGAGTTTTTCTAATTGATGCTCACCTAAATAGATTGCTCCACTTTCTACATCATAAATTCTACAAATTAGATTTGCAATGGTAGATTTTCCACAGCCTGTTTTCCCAAAAATTCCCAGTGTTGATCCTTCTTTAATGTTGAAATTGATGTTTTTCAGAGCTTTTATGCCAGTATCAGGATAAGTGAAGTTTACATTATTGAATTCGATATCTCCTTCAATTGGCGTTTTCGCATTGGAGTGATTGACTATTTCTGAATTGGTGTTTAGAAATTCATTGATTCTTTGCTGTGATGCTGCTGCTCTTTGAATTAGGGAAGTAACCCACCCCACAGATGCTACTGGCCATGATAGCATGTTTACATAAATAATGAATTCTGCAATATTTCCTGTTGTGATATTGCCAGCTATTGCTTGTTGCCCTCCAAAATAAATGGTCAGTATTGTGCTTAACCCTATCATAAAAATAATTAGTGGAAAAAACAAAGCATCTACTTTTACTAATCTTAGGTTCTTTGCAGTATAATCTTTGCAATGGGCATTAAATTTATTTGCTGAATTCCCTTCATTTCTAAAAGATTTCAAGATGGTTATTCCTGAAAAAGCTTCTTGAGAAAAAGTAGTAAGTACTGACAACTGTTGTTGTACTTGCTCACTTCTTTTATTCATGGTATTGCTTACATAGTACACCGAAATTGCTAAGATTGGGAGCGGAAGTAAAACGTAAACAGATAAAGTGGGACTAATGCTGAACATGGTGCTAATCACCAAGCAAAAAAGAGTCACAATATTGATTGTATACATAAGTGCTGGGCCTAAATACATTCTTACTCTACTAACATCTTCAGTAATTCTATTCATCATATCGCCAGTATCATGCTTTTTATAAAAAGCAAGGCTCAAATCTTGATAATGTTGATAGATTTCATTTTTAAAATCATACTCTATTTTTCTGGACATTACAATAATGGTTTGTCGCATAAAGAACATAAATACTCCTTTCAATACTGCAAAAAGTATAATTAAGCCTCCATAGTAAAGCAATACAGAAGAATAGTCATTTGAATGAATGTCTGCATGAGTAAGTAGAGCTTTTACTTTGTCAAATGATTTTCTAACAAACTCTGCAGGATAAAGTGCAAATACATTAGAGATAAAAACAAAAATAAATCCAAGAGTTAATCGAACACGATATTTCCAAAAATATTTATTTAAGTAGCTTAGATGTCTCAATTAATTAGTTGTTTTAATTTTGCAAAATGGAATAAAAGCTCTAATTTTGCAGGCCGTTTTATTTCTGCCCAAAAGTAGAAATTATCTGTAACATAAAGCGGGAATTAAAAACTTAAAAGCCATATAAAATGTTTCAACAAAGCGGATTGGATGTAGGCGCACAACAAAAAAACATCATTTTAGATAAGATGGACAAAATGGGGCATGAACAAGTTCTTTTTTATAGAGATAAAAAGACAGGCTTAAAAGCAATCATAGCTATACACGATACCAAAATGGGACCTTCACTTGGAGGAGTAAGAATGTGGAACTATAAAAATGAAATGGAAGCAGTTGAAGATGTGTTAAGGCTTTCAAGAGGAATGACATATAAAGCTGCAATCTCAGGACTGCAATTAGGAGGAGGAAAAGCGGTTATTATTGGTGATGCAAAAACAGAAAAATCAGAAGCGCTTTTAAGAAAATTCGGGGAATTTGTTGACAGTTTAAATGGTAAATATATTACAGCTGAAGATGTAAATATGAGCCCAAAAGATATGAAGTATATTAAAATGGAAACTAATCATGTTACTGGTACAGATGTGGCACTAGGAGGAAGTGGAGATCCATCTCCCGTTACAGCTTATGGGGTGTATATGGGAATGAAGGCCTCGGCAATGTATAGGTGGGGCAGTGATAGTTTGGAAGGTAAAACAATTTTAGTCCAAGGTATTGGGCATGTTGGGGAGTATTTGGTTGAGCATTTAACAAATGAAAAAGCCAATATACTTATTAATGATATTAATGAGGAACGCTTAAAAGAAGTGTCAGAAAAATATGACGCAGAAATTGTAAGTGGTGATAGTATTTTTGATTTGCCTATGGATATTTATGCGCCATGTGCTTTAGGATCAACCCTTAATTCTGATAGTATAATAAGATTAAAATGTGAGATTGTTGCTGGAGCGGCTAACAATCAGTTGGCAGACGAGGAACTTCACGCTAATCAATTAAAAGATAGAGGAATTATTTATGCTCCAGATTTTTTAATAAATGCCGGAGGATTGATTAATGTTTATTCGGAGATAAAAGGTTTCAGTAGAGAGCAAGCATTGGAAGAAACTAAAAATATTTATAATACCACTTTGGAGATTTTAAATAAAGCCGAAAAAGATGGTGTTACAACAAATCAGGCAGCTATAAGTATTGCTCAAGAAATATTAGATGTATAGCATCTGATAGGTTTAAGTTCTTAAAAATGATAAATAGAAGACACATTCGTTTGAAGGTTATGCAATCTTTGTATGCGTACTTTACTTCGAAAGAAAAGGATTTGGCAAAAGCACATAAACAGATGCTAAAACAAATTGATAGCATCACACAGCTTTATTTCATTGTTTTGTCATTACTTCCAGCATTGGCTCACTTCTCCAAGGTTTTTTTAGACGAGCAAAAGCACAAACATTTTCCTACTGATTCTGATATAAATCCTAATCAAAAGTTTGCTAATAATGAATTAATAGCATTGATTCAAGCTGAAGAGAAAGTGAGTAAGCAGTTAGAAAAAGTTTCAGGAATTTGGCACAATAACGACCATGATTTGATTCGTAAATTGTTTGTTGAGATTTGGAAGTCAGAATTGTATACTCAGTATATTGCACAATCTGAAACTACATTTAGTCAAGATCAGACTTTTATTCTTTCTATATTAAATAATTTTTTGTTTGAGGACCAACTTATTCATCATATTTTAGAAGAGCAAAGTATCTATTGGTTAGATGATTTACCTTTTGTGGCTCAAATTCTTTTTGGAAAAATAAAATCAGCTAATCGCAAAAGTAGTTTTGCTGAAATTAAAGATGTATTTAAGAATAAAGATGATAAGGAATTTGCAAAAAACCTGTTTACAAAAACAATATTAAATCATCATGAATTTGAAAACGTTATTATTGAGAAAGCTAAAAATTGGGATTTGGAACGAATCGCAATTATGGATCAGATACTAATAAAGATGGCCTTGTGCGAACTAATGTATTTTGATGAAATTCCTGTGAAAGTGTCCTTGAATGAATATATTGAAGTTTCAAAATATTATAGCACAAATAAAAGTAAAAACTTCATTAATGGGATTTTAGACAAAGTAATTAGTGAGTATAAAAAATCTGGAAAAATCAAAAAGGTTGGAAGAGGTCTTTTAGAATAATTTATAAATTTGTAAAAAATTGAAATGAGAAAAATAAGCATACTCTTAATCCTATTTATATTAGTAAGTTCTGGATGTGATAATATTGCAAAAAAGGTGGAAGTTGAAAAGAAAAAAGCAGAACGCATTCCAGTAAGCATTGTAAATAATCCAAACACAGCAAGTGCTGAGGCTAAAGAAGGGTTACTTCCTACGTTAACCTTTGAAAAAATAAGACATAATTTTGGTGAGATTACTCAAGGGGAATCCGTTTCTTATAATTTTACTTTTACCAATACAGGTAAAGGCGATTTGCTTATTAGTAATGCAAAGGGTAGCTGTGGTTGTACTGTGCCAAAATGGCCAAAAAAACCAATTGCTGCTGGTGAGAAAGGAGAAATAAAAGTTACCTTTAATAGTAATAACAGGCAGGGTAAGCAACAAAAAACAGTAACTTTGGTAACAAATGCGATTCCGAATACCACAGTATTAACTATAACTGGAAATGTAATTATTCCAGTAAAACAATAAATTATTATGATATTATTAGAAGCAGCTGCAGGCGGTACAACACTTATTTTCTTTATGCTTATTTTTGCAGTAATGTATTTCTTTATGATTCGACCTCAAATAAAGAAACAAAAAAATGAAGCAGCTTTTAGACAAGCCTTAAAGTTTGGTGATAAAGTAGTTACAATAGGAGGAATACATGGAAAAATTTCAGAACTTAGCCAAGCTACACTAGTTTTAGATGTGCATAATGGTGGAAAACTAAAAGTTGAAAGGTCTGCTATTTCTATGCATTCCACAACTGAAATACAAAACTAAATATGTAAATTATGCAAGCGTTATTTAAGCGAATAACAATATTCTTGCATTTGAACAAAAGGCTGAGTAAGTACCTTATTTTTTTGCTTGTTGCTTTTATGTTTTGGTTTCTTACCATTATGAGTAAGCAATACCAAACAACACTTACAATTCCAATAGAATATATTAATCTTCCCAAGAGCAAACAGCTTATAAATACTCCGCAAGACAATCTAAAAGTCACCGTTAAGTCACCTGGATTTTACTTGCTTAGCAATAATCTGTTCAAAAGTAAATCATTGAGTGTTTCTGCAAATACACTTGCTGAAAATAAAGCAGATAGTTATAGTCAGCAATATTGGGTGGCTAACAAAAATCATCAGCAATTAAATAAATTACTTTCTTCTGATATTAAAATAATAAGTGTTTTTCCTGACACTTTATTTTTGCGTTTTCAGCAAAAATATAGCAAAAAAGTACCAATAGTGTTTAATGGTAGACTCAATTTTGCTGAGCAATACCGCTTAAAGGATAAGATTCTAATTTCCCCTGATAGTATCTTTGTATTCGGAACAAAAGTCAAACTTGCTCAGATTTCAACTGTTCAAACACAATATAAGGAATTTGAAAATTTAGATAAAGCAATCACTACAGCAATTGGATTAAGTAAATTAGATGATGTGTCTTTTGCTGACCAAAATTTGCAAATCTCTTTTGAGGTAGAAAAATTTACTGAAAAAATTGTTGAACTTCCACTACAGGCAATAAATGTGCCAAAAGGATATAAAATAAAATTTTTCCCACCAAAAGTTTCTCTTGTCACAACTGTTGCTTTTGATGATTATGATAAGTTGAATACTTCTTTCTTTGTTGCGAATGTTGATGCAAGTCAAACAGCAGGAAAAAGCAAATTAGAGGTGTATGTTAATCAAAAAGCCACTTTTGCAGAGCTTGTAAAAATAAAACCAAGTCGAGTTGAATTTTTACTGATTAAGCAGTAAAGCGTATAATTTTCTGACAACTATTTCTATCTTTACGCCATGCATTTTCTAGATACCCCTATAGCGTATTTGAAAGGAGTAGGGCCTATGCGTGCCGACTTGCTTAATAAAGAGTTAAATATTTTTACTTTTTCAGATTTACTTACTTATTACCCTTTTCGCTATACAGATCGAAGCAAATTGCACAAAATATCATCATTGAATACTGAGATGCCATACATTCAGTTAAAAGGAAGAATTATTCGTTTTGAGGAAAAAGGACAAAAAAGATCAAAAAGATTAATTGCACATTTCCAAGATGAAAGCGGGATAACAGAGCTTATCTGGTTTAAGGGAATTAGGTGGATAAAACAAGCAGTAAAACTCAATACCGATTATTTGGTTTTTGGAAAACCATCTGTATTTCAAAACAGTATCAATATTGTTCATCCTGAGATAGATGTAATAGATTCAAAAGAAGTTGGTAAATCGCCATTACAACCGGTATATCATTCATCAGAAAAGCTAAGTGCAAAAGGATTAAACAGTAAAGGGATACATAAGCTGCTAAAAGAATTACTACCTCAAATTATTGGGAAGATAGATGAGACATTATCAGATAATATTTTAAGTAGGCTAGTTCTTCCAAATAAGGAAGAAGCTTTAATGAATATTCACAATCCAAAAGGTTTAAAAAGTTTAGAAAGGGCACAAAAAAGATTAAAATTTGAAGAGTTGTTCTTTTTACAATTTCATCTTTTGAAAATGAAACTTAGTAGAACAAAAAAACTTAAAGGGTTTGAGATTTCAACTTTAGGTAAAAGTTTTAATACTTATTATGATGAAATTCTGCAATTTGAGCTTACTAATGCCCAAAAAAAAGTATTAAAAGAGATAAGGGCAGATGTAAAAAAAAGGGTCCAGATGAATCGGCTTTTACAAGGAGATGTTGGTAGTGGAAAAACACTAGTAGCCCTTCTTTCTATCTTAATGGTAGTAGATAATAATTATCAAGCGTGCATGATGGCGCCTACTGAAATTTTAGCTCAGCAACATTTTAATAACTTATCTGCTGATCTCAGTAAATTGAATGTTAAAATTGCTTTACTCACAGGCTCTATAAAAAATAAAGAAAGAAAAATTTTGCTTGAGGAATTAGAAAATGGAGCTATTGATATTTTAATTGGCACCCATGCACTATTGGAAGATAGTGTAGTTTTCAAAAATTTAGGATTTGTCGTTATAGATGAGCAGCACAGATTTGGAGTAGCGCAAAGAGCAAAACTTTGGAAGAAAAATACAATTCCTCCTCATATTTTGGTAATGACGGCAACTCCAATTCCAAGAACTTTATCCATGACGCTCTATGGAGATTTAGATGTTTCAGTAATTGGCGAACTTCCTCCTGGAAGAAAAGAGGTCAAAACCCTCTGGCGTTCTGATAGTAGTCGGCTAAGGGTTAATAAGTTTATGCGAGAACAAATAGAAATAGGGAGGCAAATTTACGTAGTATATCCCCTTATTCAAGAAAGTGAGAAATTAGATTATAAAGATTTGATGGATGGGTATAAAGCTATTTTAGGAGAGTTTCCAATGCCAGATTTTCAAGTGAGTGTAGTTCATGGTAGGATGAAAGCTGAAGATAAAGAGTATGAGATGAAACGCTTTGTAGATGGCATTACAAACATTATGGTGGCCACTACCGTTATTGAAGTGGGAGTAGATGTACCAAACGCATCCGTTATGCTTATAGAAAGTGCAGAACGCTTTGGGCTTTCTCAATTACATCAGTTAAGGGGGAGAGTTGGTAGAGGAGCAGAACAATCTTATTGTATATTGCTTTCAGGACATAAAATAAGTAATGAAGGGAAAATCCGTTTGGAAACCATGGCAAGCACAAATGATGGGTTTAAAATATCGGAAGTAGATTTAAAACTAAGAGGCCCAGGAGATATGATGGGCACAAGACAAAGCGGCATGCTCAATTTCAAAATTGCAGATTTGATAAAAGATGGTAAAATTTTAGCCTATGCAAGAAAGGAAGCAGAAAATTTATTAGAAGAAGATGATGGATTAGTAAAAGCAGAAAATATCAATTTTGCAAGAGCATATAAACCTTATGCAAAGGAGCGTATCGGTTGGAGTAGAATCAGTTAATAAAGAAAGGGCAAGCTACTTATATCGCACCGCTACAACCTAATACCCTTGCTACCTTCCGGTCCTGGGGGAGTTAATAGGGAGCTGGCCGTATAAGACTTGCCCTTAGAGGCGCAAAAATAAGATTATTCTCAAAATGATATAAGGAAATTTGTAATTCTATTTTGTTTATCTTTGCCTGATTTAATTTTAAAAATTTCAAGAATGAATTCAAGAAAATTTGCAATGAATTATGGAGCATTTTTAGGATTGTGCTTGGTGGCAGTTGCAGCTGTAATGCGGACTTTTGGAATTGATGAAAATAGCTCAGTAGTTCCTTCAATACTTAATAATGGACTGATTATAGCTGGTATTTCTTATTCAATTATACAGTTTAGAGATATTGAAAATAATGGTTTTATCTCTTATCGAGATTCATTAAAATTAGGCACATCAATTGCCTTTTTCTCTTCTGTGATTCTAGCTTTTTACACATTTATTCTTATCAATTATATTGAGCCTAACACACTGAATGAGATTATTCAACAAGCCGAACAAGCCATGTTAGAATCTAATCCTGAAATATCAGATGAGGAGTTAGAGTTAGGTTTGGAAATGACAGCAAGATTTGTACAACCTCATTGGATGTTGATTTTAGGTATTCTGGGCGGTACTTTTATGGGTTTTATTTATTCTTTAATTATTTCCATTTTTACTAAAAAAGATAATCCAAACTAAATTGTATAACATGAATATTAGTGTTGTAATCCCTTTATTTAATGAAGAAGAATCATTACAGGAGTTATGCACACTTATCGATAAAGTGATGCAAGAAAATTACTTCTCCTATGAAGTGATTTTAATTGACGATGGAAGTAATGATAAATCATGGCAGGTGATATCAGAACTTTCTGCTGAAAACTCAAATATAAAAGGTATAAAATTTAGAAGAAATTATGGTAAGTCAGCAGGTTTGAATGTAGGGTTTTCTAAAGCGAAAGGAGATGTAGTAATCACTATGGATGCGGATTTGCAAGATAATCCGAATGAAATTCCAGTTCTTTACAATATGATAGTAAAAGACGGTTTTGATTTGGTGTCTGGTTGGAAGAAAAAAAGATATGATCCACTATCTAAAACAATTCCTACTAAACTTTTTAATTGGGCAGCAAGAAAAGCCTCTGGAATTTACTTGCACGACTTTAATTGTGGGCTTAAATCCTATAAAAATGCAGTGGTAAAACGCATTGAAATAAGGGGTGAAATGCACCGCTATATTCCAGTAATTGCCAAATGGGCAGGTTTTTCTAATATTACAGAAAAAGTAGTTCAACATCAGGCTAGAAAGTATGGGGTGACTAAATTTGGTATGGAGCGCTTTATCAATGGTTTTTTAGATTTAATGACAATTACTTTTGTCTCTCGTTTTGGGAAAAAACCAATGCATTTTTTTGGTGTATTTGGTACATTAATGTTTTTGCTTGGTTTTGGATTGTTTTCCTACATTGGAGGTGCAAAGTTATATGCAATGCTAATGGGTTTTTCTTCAAAAAATATTGCTGACATGTCCGGTTTTTACATTGCATTAACTTCAATGATAATTGGCGCACAATTGTTTCTTTCAGGCTTTATTGCTGAAATGATTTCAAGAAATGCTAACGATAGAAATAATTATCAAATAGAGCAAAAAGTAGGCATCTGATGAAGGTCACTATTTTAAGCACAGCATTCCCTTATAGAGGAGGAATTGCTGTATTTACAGAGCGTCTTGCTAGGGCTTTTCTAAACGATAATGATGATGTGAATATCAGAACTTTTTCACTTCAGTATCCAAATTTTTTATTTCCTGGAAAATCGCAATACTCTACTGCTGATAAGCCAGATGATCTGCAAATATCCCAAGAGGTTAATTCAATTAATCCTTTCAACTGGATAAAAATTGGCAGAAAAATAAAAAAACAAAAGCCCGAAATTTTGATTTTAAAATATTGGATTCCCTTCATGGCACCCTGTTTAGGCACTATAGCAAGGATAGTAAGAAGCAATAAGCACACTAAAGTGATTTGTGTGATTGATAATTTAATTCCACATGAGAAAAGGATCGGAGATCAATTGTTGAATTCCTATTTTGTAAAAAGTGTTGATGGTTTTGTAGCAATGTCCGAAAGTGTTTTTAATGACTTGGATAAATTCGACAAGACTAAAAAGAAAATATTAGGGGTTCACCCTTTATATGATAATTTTGGAACGGCAATTTCAAAATCGAAAGCTATAAATTGTTTACGTTTAGATAATAATTACAAATACATGCTCTTTTTTGGCATTATTCGTAAATACAAAGGCTTGGATATTTTATTGGAAGCATTTGCGGATAAGAGATTGCAGCACCAAAACTTGAAACTAATAGTTGCAGGAGAGTTTTATGAAGATTACAAACCTTATGAGGACATTATTAAAAAACATAATTTGCAAGATTTAGTGATTCTACATACTCACTTTATTCCTGATGATAAGGTAGTAAATTACTTTTGCGCTTCAGATATTATTGTCCAGCCCTATAAAAATGCTACACAAAGTGGTGTTACGCAAATTGCTTATCACTTTGAAAAACCCATGCTAGTTACTAATGTAGGAGGATTGAAGGAAATTGTTCCTCATAATAAAGTTGGTTATGTATGTGAGCCAAATACTAAGGCCGTTTCTGATTGCTTGTTCGATTTCTTTTCCAATGAAAAAGAAAAAGAGTTTATAAATGGTGTTAAAGCTGAAAAATCAAAATATTCTTGGGATAAGATGATTACAAATATTAAATCTTTACATATAGATTTGTCCTGATAATTTCTCTACTTTTCTTTCTATATTTGCCAAAAATTTAGATGATGAAAAAGATTCTTTTTTGTTTATTTTTTATTCCTTTTTTCTCTTTTACCCAAAACATTAATCAAACAGATGATAAGGGGTTAAAGCAAGGTTTGTGGAAAAAATATCATGACAATGGAAATCTAAAGTATCAAGGCACTTTTAAGGGTGGTATTCAGCATGGTATTTTTAAATACTATTATGAAAGTGGGGAATTAAAAACAACTCAAGAGTTTTTTCATAATGGCAGGGCTGCATCAACACATATTTTTTATAAGAAAGGAAAAATAAAAATAGCAGGCTTGTATGTAAATCAGCTTAAAGACAGTACTTGGAATTATTATAATGAGGAAGAAATTTTGATTTTAAGTGAGCAATACAAAGAAGGGAAATTAGATGGTACAAGCAAAACATTTTATGAAGAAGGGAATTTGTATGAGATTAAACATTGGGAAAATGGAGTTGAAGATGGAAAGTGGGAGCAATTTTATCTTTCTGGACAAAAATTAATGTCAACTTCTTTTGAGGATGGTGTTTTAAGCGGCAAGTATATCTACTATCATCCAAATGGCAGAGTTGATTTTGAGGGAACTTATAAAGCAAATCTAAGAGTAGGAGAGTGGTTGTATTTTTCAGAAGAAGGATTGCAAGACACTATAATAAATTACAATGAGTAAAGGAAGAGTTTTAATGGCAATGAGTGGTGGTATTGATAGTACCATGGCTTCTCTTATTCTGCATGAGCAAGGCTATGAAGTAATTGGCTTAACCATGAAAACATGGGATTATGCAAGTTCTGGAGGGAACAAGAAAGAGACGGGTTGTTGCAGTTTAGATTCTATTAATGATGCCCGTAAATTGGCTGTTGATTGTGGTTTTCCGCATACCATTTTAGATATTAGGGAAGAATTTGGAGACTATATCATTGATAATTTTGTTGATGAATACATTGCTGGAAGAACGCCAAATCCTTGTGTGCTTTGCAATACCCATATCAAATGGGAAGCCCTGTTAAAAAGAGCAGATATGCTAGGGTGTGAATATATTGCCACAGGACATTATGCGCAAGTTAGAGAAGAAAATGGTAGATATGTGGTTTCAAAAGGGTTGGATGACAATAAAGACCAGTCCTATGTGCTTTGGGGTGTTAGGCAAGATTGCTTGAAAAGAACCATCTTTCCTATGGGAAAATACCATAAAAAAGACATCAAACAGATGGCTATTGATAGAGGATATAAGACGCTTGCTGAAAAAAATGAAAGTTATGAAATCTGCTTTATTCCTGATAATGATTATAGAGGTTTTCTAAAAAGAAGAGTAAAGGGATTAGAAGAAAAAGTAAAAGGGGGCAATTTTATATCGGTTGATGGTGATGTAATTGGCACACATGATGGCTATCCTTTTTATACTATAGGACAAAGAAAGTTAGGCGTTTCATTGGGGCAAGCCCCTACTTATGTTGTTGGAATTAATCCTGATGAAAACACAGTGACAGTAGGCACAAAAGAGGATCTGAAAAAACAAGAAATGTTCGTAAAGGATGTTAATTACTTAAAATACGCTAAAATTGAGGATGGGATGGAGTGTCTGGTTAAAGTGCGTTATAAGCATAGAGGTGAAATGGCGACAATAACAAATGATGGTAAAAATTTGAAAGTACTCTTTCATAACAAAGTTGAAGGTATAGCTCCTGGACAATCGGCAGCCATATATGAAGGTGATGATTTAATTTCGGGTGGTTTTATTATGAAGCGCTAGTATGCAAAAACTTTTTTTTATTCTATTTGTTTCTGTTTCTGCCTTTGCTCAGAAAGACTCCATTTCATACAAGTATTGGATAGCCTTTACTGATAAAAACAACTCTAATTATACTGTTTCTAGTCCTGAGGATTTTCTTTCTGATAGAGCAATTATTAGAAGGGAAAAGCAAAATATTCCTATTAAAATTCAGGATCTACCTATTAATTCTTGGTATGCAGACAGTATACAGAATTTAGGTTTTGAAATATTAAATCGTTCCAAATGGTTTAATGGAGTTGTAGTTGCTTCAATTGATTCTTTTCTAGTTGGTGAAACTAATTTCTCCTTTGTTGATTCAGTTTTTTATTTTGGAAGTTGGACTAATAATAAGAATCGTCAAAAGAAAAATTCCAAATTTAACTTTGAGTTCTCAAAAACAGATTATGGCTCAGCTCTAAATCAATTAGCAATGCTTAAAGGGGATATTTTGCACAATAGAGATTTGAAAGGAGCGGGAAAGCTAATCGCTATTTTAGATGCTGGATTTAGCAGAGTAGATGAAATGATTGCATTTGAAGAGTTGTTTGCAGAAAATAGAATTCTTGGGACAAAGGATTTTGTTCAAATAAACAATAATGTTTTTGATGAACATAGTCATGGGATGATGGTGCTTTCTACTATGGGATCTGAAAATAAAGGACAAATAATTGGCACTTCTCCTGAAGCCTCATTTTGGCTATTACGCACAGAAGATGTAGATTCTGAGAATTTGATTGAGGAGTATAATTGGCTTTGTGCAGCAGAGTTTGCTGATAGTGTTGGAGCTGATATTATCAATTCCTCATTGGGCTATACTACTTTTGATGATGCATGCCAAAACCATACTTATACTGATATGGATGGGAGAACAGCTCCAGTAAGCATTGCTGCTACCATTGCGGCACAAAAAGGAATGATTGTAGTTAATTCTGCAGGAAACTCTGGATCTGGAAGTTGGCATTTTATTGGTGCACCTGCTGATGCTGATAGTATTTTATCAGTAGGAGCAGTTGATGAGAATGCTGATTTTGCTTGGTTTTCTTCTTATGGCCCATCTTTTGATGGTAGAGTAAAACCAACAGTAGTTGCGCAAGGAAGAAATACCATAGTTGCCACTTCTGATAATGGTACATTAACTGGCAATGGTACTTCCTTTTCTTCTCCAATAGTTGCTGGATTAAGTGCTTGTCTCTGGGAAGCTCATCCTAATCGAACCAATATGGAAATTATAGATGCAATTATAAAAAGTGCGCATTTACATAATAATCCGAATGATTCTTTAGGTTTTGGGTTGCCTAATTTTGCTTTGGCAGATTTATTATTAACTGAGCCAAGAAATGCAGAAGAATCAGCTGTATTTGCTATTGTTCCAAATCCAATTTCTGCAACATCTTTTCTGTATGTTTATGCTGCTAATTCAGATGCAATGCATATGGAAGTTTATGATATTAGAGGTCGTAAAATCAATAGTTCTTTTCATAATCTATCGCTATTTACAAATAACCAAATATCTCTTTCCTTTTTAAGAAAATATGAGGAAGGAACTTATTTGTTGAAAGTTAATATTGGAAGGCAAGAATTTGTAGAAAAGGTAATTGTTGCAGAATAGATTATTTAATAGGAACAATAAACATCTCTCTTTTTCCAATAAATCCTTTCAAAATATCATCTTGCTCTACTTTCCCAACTCCTTCAGGAGTTCCAGTATAAATTAAATCGCCAATTTTTAAGGTGTAAAACTGGGAAAGATAAGCGATAAGTTTATCTATAGAAAAGAGCATATCTTTACTGTTTCCGTTTTGTACTTGCTCTCCATTCCTCTCTAATGAAAAAGTAATGTTGTTTAAATCCAATTCCGATTTATCAATAAATCTTCTGCTGATTTGAGCCGATCCATCAAAGCCTTTTGCCTTTTCCCATGGCAATCCTTTTTCTTTACATTTTTTTTGGATATCACGAGCGGTAAAATCAATACCTAATCCTATTTGCGAATAGTATTTGTGTGCGAATTTTTCGTCAATATTTTTACCAATCCTATCAATTCTTACCACCAATTCTAACTCATAATGGATTTCATTAGAAAAGTCTGGAATAAAAAAGGGATGTCCTTTTGGTTGAATAGCAGTTTCTGGTTTTAAGAAAAACAAGGGCTCACTAGGGATTGTATTACCTAGTTCCTTCGCGTGATTTGCATAATTTCTTCCAATACAAATTATCTTCATACTTTATGAGTTAAACTTATTTTGAAGCTTCATTTTATCGGCAAAATTGCGCATTACATTTTTGGTGTAAAGCGGAAAATCAGCCTGGTTAACCCAAGAGAAATAGCCTGGATTCTCATTCCAAATTTCTTCTAGTTTTACGCCTTTATATTTTCCGAAACTAAGGATTTCTTTCCCTTCTTCATTATAGCGAATAAAGCCAGCCATATCTGCAAACTTTCCTCCCCTTTGAGAGAAGTCAGCCAAAAATTCAACATTATTCTCAATTTCATCATATTTTTCCAATTGAGCTAAAAGCACCTCAAAAGTTGCAGTTGTATCAGCTTCTGCCGAATGCGCATCAGTTAAGTCTTTATTACAGTAAAATTTATATGCAGCAACTAATGTTCTTTGCTCCATCTTATGAAAAATATTTTGAACATCAATCGCTTTTCTATTTGCCATATCAAAATCAACACCTACTCTTAAAAATTCTTCTGCTAAAAGAGGAATATCAAATTTGTTTGAATTATAGCCACCCAAATCACAATTGTGAATGAGCTTAGCAATTTCAGGACCTAATTCAGCAAATGTTGGTTCATTTGCTACTTTCTCATCAGAAATACCATGAATAGCAGTTGTTTCTTCTGGAATTGGAATTGTAGGATTTACTAGCCAAGTTTTACTTTCTTTATTGCCGTTTGGAAAAACTTTTAAGATTGAAATCTCTACAATCCTATCTTTTGCAACTTGCACGCCTGTGGTTTCCAAATCAAAAAATACGATAGGCTTTTCTAGTTTTAGAGTCATCTTGTAAAAATATAAAAAAAGCCCCAAGCTTCCTTGAGGCTTTTATATTGTTTATAAAAAATTATACAATTGTGTTTGTGTCGAATTGTTCTAGATAATCAGCAACTCTTCTTACAAATTGCCCTCCTAAAGCACCATCTACAACTCTGTGATCATAGGATAAAGACAAGAACATCATATGTCTGATAGCAATTACATCACCATGTTCTGTTTCTAATACTACAGGCTTCTTTTTGATAACTCCACAAGCCATTATCGCTACTTGAGGCTGGTTAATAATCGGTGTGCCCATTAAATTCCCAAACGTACCCACATTGGTCATGGTAATTGTGCCTCCTTGTATATCGTCTGGATTTAATTCAGATGATCGAGCTCTTGTTGCTAAATCATTTACAGATTTTGTAATCCCAACAAGATTCTTATTCTGACATTCTTTAATAACGGGAACAATAAGATTTCCATCTGGTAAGGCTGCAGCCATACCAATATTTACATTTTTATGAATATGAATATTAGTCCCATCAACAGAAACATTTATCATTGGAAAATCCTTTACTGCCTTTGCCATTGCCTCTATGATGATAGGTGTGAATGTGATGTTTTGACCTTCCCTTTTTTTGAAATCAGCTTTTACCGAGTTTCTCCAATTTACAATCTTGGTCATATCAGCCTCCACAAAAGAGGTGATATGTGCAGAAGTTGCTTTGGACATTGTCATATGAGTTGAAATGAGTTTTCTCATTCTATCCATTTCTACAATCTCCACATCACCAGTATCTGCAATAGGAGTAGGACTGTGTTTCGGGCTTTCTGCAGCTTTTAGAGCAGGAGCTGGTTTAGCTGTTTGAGTTGGTTTTTCTGATTCAGCAGAAGAAGTTGAACCTCTACTTTTAATGTAAGATAACATATCTGTTTTGGTTACTCTTCCGTCTTTTCCGCTACCAGGGATTTTTGATAACTCCTTCATATCAATTCCCTCTTCAGTAGCCATATTTCTTACTAAAGGAGAGTAAAACCTATCTTCACTATTTGTTATCTGATGTTTTGTGCTTTCAACAGCTTTCTCTACTATTTCTTCTACTTCTTTTACAACTTCTGGTTCAGTATTAGTTGTTTCAGTTTTAGCAGTTGAAACTTCTTTATCTCCTTCAGTTTCTAAAATAGCAAAAGCTTGGCCTACTTGAATTACATCATCTGCAGAGAAAAGCTGCTCTACCAATTTCCCATCATGTGTTGAAGGTACTTCAGAATCAACCTTATCAGTAGCAATTTCCACAATAGTCTCATCCATCTCTACCGTGTCTCCCACATTCTTACCCCATGAAATAAGAGTTGCTTCAGTTACACTTTCTCCCATTTTAGGAAGTATTAGTTCTACTCTTGCCATTTTATTGTTTTAGTTTTATTGGCTGCAAAAATACGAAAAAAGAATTGTACAGAAACAGATTTATCCAAGTTGATTTATGCTTTTAAAAATGATGTACAAGTCATTTTTCGCTTTGTAATTTTTCGCATACAACATATTGAATTTACGGATTTCATTATCAGTCAATTGCTGCTTGATTGAAGTAATAGGAGAAAGGACACCTTTTCTGATATTTGGAAAATGCGATTCATACTTTTTATTAAATCCAATAAAAGTTAAATTACCCTTTAGTATTCCAAACATATTTTTTATAAATCTTGATGGGGATTTGCAAAGCCACATCAAGATTGGAGAACAGATTAAAAAACCAATTGCAACACAAATATCAATCACTCTTTTATTTCTTTTATTTGCATTTTTACTCAACTCCCAATTAGAATCAGGACAATAGTAATCACCTAATTTCTCTCTAGAATTACTTCCGATAAGGAAATGGCTGTTTTCTGGCAGAATTTTGAATTTTAATGAAGTGTCGGAGAGTGATATGAGCCAAGAGATAATTTCTTTAAAACTAATATCTGCACTTGCAAACACTATTTCATCAACCCTATGTTTTTTGATGATAGTTTTAACATCTCTAATTGATCCTAATGCGCCATCTTCTCCATTTTTGTTTAAATAACCAATCAGTTGAGTATTGTGTTTTGAGTTTGAAATGATATCTGTTGCTCTTTTGTGTTCATTATTCTCAGAAAAAAGCAATAGGTTAGAAGATCTTTTTTCTGCAATGTCAAAATCTTTATATCCAGTAAATCGATAAATAAATCGGAGAAAAATAAAAGTAGAAAAAACAATAAGACTACCTAATAAAATGATCATTCTTGAAAAACGAATCTCATTAAAAAAGTTAGAAAAAGTTGCAATAAGGAGCAAGCCAAAAATTACGCCTCTTGCAACACGGTTAATCCGAAAAGGCTTGTCGTAAGCTCCAGAGAAAAACAATGAAGTGATCCAAATAAGTAAATATGACGGTATAAAAATTTGTGTAAAATTTGATCTAAAGGGATAAGCAGCAAAATTAGCACCCCAAAAATTAGTAAAAGTCAGAATTCCAAGATACATCATTGCAAAATCCACAATTGGTTTTGTAAAGGTTTTGAAAAAATCTCTAATAATAACAGTTAAGGATTTTAATAGAGTAGCAATCCTTATTAAGGGTAAAAAAAGCAAATGTTTGTTAAAATGTTTTTTTACAAATGCAATCATGGACTTGTTGAATCCAATGGTAAAACTCAAAGTATGCCTTTTGTTACTTTCCCCCTTATAATGAATGATTTTAACATCACCCAGATAATAGTTCTTAAAACCATTGTCTCTTATACGTATGCAAAAATCAGTGTCTTCCCAATACATAAAAAAGCGCTCATCTAAAAGTCCGATCTTCTCGAAAATAGATTTTCTAATTAGCATAAATGCACCTACTAAGACCTCTACTTCATGCAGTTTGTCTTTATCACAGCTCCCCAAATAATAATGGTTAAAAGTGGATGATTTCGGAAGTAATTTATGTAGTCCTAAGAACTTAAAAAGAGAAGTGCTAAATCCTGGAACACCTCTTTTACTTTCATCTAAAAACATACCTTTCCCATCAACCATATGTACCCCAACTGCTCCAGCATCTGCTGTAGATTGCATAAATGCAATCGTTTTTTCTAAAGCATCTTCTTCAACTAAAGTATCTGGGTTTAGTAGCAGCACAAATTCTCCTTTTGCCTTTGCAATAGCCTGGTTATTTGCTCTTGAAAATCCAACATTTTCATTGTTGTGTATCAAAGAAACATTTGGAAATTTATTTTTAACCATTTCTGGAGATTCATCCACAGAGTTATTATCTACTACTATAATTTCTGCTTCTAAATTTTTTGTGGCTTTTTCAACAGATCGTAAGCATTGTTCCAAGAAATACTTGACATTATAAGAAACTATTACAATGGATATTTGCATTAATTCACAAAGGAATTTTCATAAGGCAATCGGCTTGAAATAGCTGATGCAAGCGTGATTTCATCTGTGTATTCCAATTCATCTCCAATTGCAATACCTCTTGCAATAACAGAAACAGCAATATTAAACTCCTTAAGCCTTTTAAACAGATAGTAGTTAGTGGTGTCACCTTGCATGGTAGTACTTAACGCAAAAATTACTTCTTTTATTTTTCCTGATTTTACTTTTTCTACCAATTCTTCAATTCTAAGCTCAGAAGGTCCAATGCCATCAATAGGGGAGATGAGACCTCCCAAAACATGATAAACTCCTTTGAATTGCATAGTGTTTTCAATTGCCATCATTACTCGGATGTCTTGTACAACACATACTAAACTTTTGTCTCTTTTCTCATCAGAACAAACTTCACAAAGTGCCAAATCAGAAATAGAAAAACAATCTTTACAATAATTAATATTCTGTATAAGATTGATAAATGATGCTCCAAATTGTTCTACTTGCACCTTTTCTTTTTTTAGTAAATGGAGTACAAGCCGTAAAGCAGTTTTTTTTCCAATTCCTGGAAGTGAGGCTAATTGATTAACCGCTTTTTCAACAAGTCTGGATGGAAAATTCATAATTGCAAATATAGGTCTATTCTTAAATATTCTGATAGATTTGTAAAAAATCAATTCACTATGTCATCCATTATTATAATCACCTGTATTGTTCTTTATTTTTGTTTACTTTTTTTAATCTCTTACCTGACAGGCAAGAATGATAGTAATGAGACTTTCTTTTTAGGAAATCGGAATTCTCCTTGGTATATTGTTGCTTATGGTATGATAGGGACAACCCTTTCGGGTATCACCTTTATATCTGTACCAGGATGGGTAGCCAGTAGTCAATTCAGCTATTTGCAGATGGTGTTTGGTTTTTTTGTAGGGTATTTTGTTATTGCAAGAATTTTATTACCACTTTATTATCGTTTAGAACTCACTAGCATATACACTTATCTGAAAGATCGACTTGGTAATAGTGCATATAAAACAGGTTCTTCCTTCTTTTTACTTTCTAGAACTATTGGAGCTTCTTTTCGTTTGTATTTAATAGCTACCGTATTGCAGTTTGCGGTATTTGATGCTTGGGACATTCCTTTTGCGGTAACGGTTATTATTACTATTGCGCTTATTTGGCTGTATACTTACAGAAGCGGCATCAAAACGATCATTTGGACAGATACTCTACAAACAACATTCATGCTGGCAACTGTTATAATCATTGCTTATACATTGGCTAGTCGTATGGATTTGAATTTTGTTGCTTTAACACAAACGATTGCAAATTCAGACTATTCCAAAGCTTTCTTTTTTGAAGACTGGACAGATAGTAAATACTTCTTCAAGCAATTCTTTTCCGGTATGTTTATGGCTATAGTAATGACAGGTTTGGACCAAGATCAGATGCAAAAAAACTTGAGTTGTAGAAACCTGAAAGATGCACAAAAAAATATGCTTGTTTTCAGTAGTATTCTCATCATAGTTGATTTGTTATTTTTATCTTTAGGAGCACTGCTTTATATATATTCAAATCAGTTTGGTATTGTAATACCTGCAAATGCAGACATGCTGTTTCCAAACATTGCATTAAACTCTGGCTTACCTCTATATGTTGGTATTTTGTTTATTATAGGCATTATTGCTGCTGCTTATTCTTCTGCTGATTCTGCTCTTACTTCTTTAACTACTTCTTTTTGTGTAGATATTTTGGAATTTCAACACCAAGAGCCTAACCAACAAATTAAAACCCGTAAGTATGCGCATTTATTTCTATCGGTAGTATTATTAGGGGTTATTTTACTTTTTAATGCGATAAATGATCAGAGCGTAATAAAATCTTTGTTTACTGTAGCAGGATACACCTATGGGCCGCTTTTAGGACTGTATAGTTTTGGGCTTTTCACCCAATGGAAAGTAAAGGACAGGCTTGTACCTTTAGTAGCCGTATCATCTCCTATTATTTGCTATATTATAAAAAAACAAATACCAGCTATTGGTTTTGAGCTGTTAATCATTAATGGGGCAATCACTTTTCTAGGATTGTGTTTGCTTAGTATTCCTAAACGAAAAAAAACGGTCTAAGATCCTTAAAATTAAACAAAAAAATAATTTTAGCTTGCTTAATTCAATTTATAAAGGCATTTTTTGAGGTGAATCATTATTTTGTTTGCGTCCTTTGAAGTTAAAACAACTCCTTAGAAGAGGTTTTTAAAAAACCAACTAAGCGATCGTATCTATCACCAACAGCTCGATAATAAACATAAATATAGTAATCGTTTTTTGTTTGATAATGTGTGCCCTCAATAAAAGAAACATCAACTCTTTTAGTAGCAGTATCATTTAAAGCATAATGATAATTATAATACCCTTGCTTTAACAATACCGCTTTTTCGTATTGTTTTTTAACTGTATTATATTTTAGCTTAAACTCCTCTTTCAGTTGCCAATCAGTTAATGCGCCAAGCACATATAAATTCCCATAACTAATGTATTCAACAGGAAGAGTGAAATGTACAAAAGCATAATCGGCCTCAATTGAAGATTTCCATCCCTCTTGTGACTTAATGAGGAATTTTCCGTTAATATCTGGCTCAATGGAGTAACGGTCAAATGGGCGCTTGTAATCATTAAATAAGTAAACATGATAATTGGTGCTATCAAATGCAATATCTTTTATTCGTTCAGACTGATAACGCAAACTTTTAATGTCAAAATGCCGAAACTCATTATTTCCCCAAAAAGTATTTCCTTTATCATATTCGTAAACCAATTCATCATTTTTCACAAATAAAGGAGACAAATCAGTAATGGTATTATCATCTTTATTATTTTGTTTAAGATGCACTTTGATATCTGAGAAGGGATTAGCTACAACTAGATTAGCGTGTTTTATTGTAAAGTCAATCTCGTGTTTTGTGTTCCTATCTTCAATTATGGTTGCCCTTTTTACATTTGCTTCAATGCTAAGTTGAGTATCAATTACCATAAAACGCTTTTGTATAATTACTTCTTCTTTTTTATTATAGATCTTAAACACATAATTCCCTGATAATAATGGTCGTATATTAATAGTGGGGAACTTAAACTGATAGTGAGTATATTTTTGAATGGTATTAAAAGAAAAAGAATAATCAATAATTCGTTCTTCAGTGAATCCATTAATGTATTCAGGCTGCATCAAATCACTTGCAGTCCAATCAGAATTACAATGAATGATGGTATAATAATAATCTTTAACATCAGCATTCAGATCATCAAAACTAATTAATAGTTTTTCATCAGAGTTTAAATTGATAATAGGTAGAGAAAGCGCATCATGCAATTGATGACAAAGCACTGTTTTTATATTTACATCACTTACTTTATTTTGCAAAACTATCACTTCTTTTTCTTCTAGTTTTGGCTGCACAAATGTTGTCTCATTCTGAATGAATTCATTATCTAAAATTTTTTTTTGACTAAAGCAGGAGGTAAGTAAGATTGAGTTAAAAAAAATGAAAAATAAAAAGTTTAAAAATAGCATTACAATTTTTATTATAAAGTTATAAATAATTGGCACAAATTTATAAGTTTGCAGCCGAAAAATCTAATTTATTTTTAATGTCGAGAGAGATCAGATTAAAAAAAGGTTTAAACATCAATTTAGTTGGGGAAGCTAACAAAGTTTATGCTACTATAAAGCCCTCTGAAAAATATGTTGTTAAGCCCACTGATTTTCATGGTATGACGCCAAAAATGCTTGTAAGGGTTGGCGATAAGGTAAAAGCAGGCTCTGTTTTATTTTCTGATAAATACATGCTGCAAGTTAAATATTGCTCTCCAGTAAGCGGTGAAGTGGTAGCTATTGAAAGAGGAGCTAAAAGAAGAATTCTTGAAGTAGTAGTAAAAGCAGATGCTGAGCAGCAATACGAGCAGTTTGCTAAAGCAGATGCTGCTAATTTATCTCGTGAACAAATAATTGATGCTATGCTAAAGGCGGGTGTTTGGCCTTTTGTACGCCAGAAACCTTATGATATTGTAGCTAACCCAACAGTTACTCCAAAAGCCATTTTTATCTCTGCATTCAACTCAGCTCCACTAGCTATTGATAATGACTTTGCTTTATACGGCATGGAAGAGTTATTTCAAAAAGGATTAGACTTTATTATAAAACTAACGGAAGGGAAAACACACCTCAATATTGATGGAAATACCAATTCTTCTAATGTGTTTAGTCAAGCTAAGAATGTGCAAATAAATAAAATATCCGGACCTCATCCTGCAGGAAATGTTGGTGTGCAAATACATCATATAGATCCTATTAATAAAGGTGATGTTATCTGGTACTTAGAGCCTCAGGATGTTATTACTATTGCTCGATTATTTGTTGAAGGAAAATATGATGTGTCTAGAATTATTGCTGTTGCTGGACCACAAGTAATTAAACCAAGATATTATAGAGTTGTTTTAGGCTCTAGAGTAAATAATTTACTTGATAATAATGTTAAAGAAGGAGAAAATAGGATTATTTCTGGTGATGTTTTAACAGGAACAAGAATTGAGAGTAATGATTCTATGGGTTTTTATGATACGATGATTACTATTATTGAAGAGGGTAAGAATTCAGAGTTTTTTGGCTGGATTCTTCCTGGCTTGAAGAAATTTTCCGCCTCCAGGGCATTTTCTTCTTGGCTTTTTCCTTCTAGAAAATATTCTTTAAATGCGAATATGCATGGTGAAGAAAGAGCATATGTTGTTACAGGTCAATATGAGAAAGTATTTCCTATGAATATTTATCCACATCAATTAGTTAAAGCTATTATGATGGAAGATATTGATCTTATGGAGAATTTGGGTATATATGAGGTGTCTGCTGAAGATTTTGCTTTGTGCGAATTTGTTTGTACATCTAAAACAGAAGTTCAATCAATTGTCAATTATGGATTAGATTTAGTAAGGAAAGAAAACAGTTGATGAAACTATTTAAGAATATATTAAACACTATTAAACCTCACTTTGAAAAAGGAGGGAAACTAGAAAAGTTATATCCTGCTTATGATGCTTTTGAAACTTTTCTATTTGTGCCAGATCATACTACTAAGAAGGGGTCTCATATTAGAGATTCTATTGATCTCAAAAGAACAATGGCATTTGTAATAATTGCTTTATTACCTTGTCTGCTTTTTGGAATTTGGAATATTGGAGACCAATATCACTTAGCTAAAGGTATACAACCTTCATTTACAGATAATATAATTTTTGGTTTTTGGAAATTTTTACCATTACTTATAGTTTCTTATGCTGTTGGTTTAACTGTTGAATTTGCTTTTGCCGTATATAGAGGACACTCTGTTAATGAGGGTTATTTAGTTACTGGAATGCTAATACCTTTAATTATGCCAGTGGACTTGCCTTTATGGATGTTAGCAATTTCTGTAATATTTGCAGTAATTATAGGCAAAGAAGTCTTTGGAGGTACGGGTATGAATATATTAAATCCAGCGTTAACAGCTAGAGCTTTCGTGTTCTTTGCATATCCTTCTTACATGTCAGGTGATAAGGTATGGGTACATGGAGCGTTAGTAGATGGATATTCAGGAGAAACAATACTTGGATCTTTAGCAGCAAATAAGTCTTCATGGGAAAGTTTAATGTGGAGCTCTTATGATGCTTTTATGGGATTTGTGCCAGGTTCTATAGGAGAAACGTCAGTTATTGCTATTTTACTGGGTGCAGTATTTCTTTTATTGACAGGAATAGGAAGTGGGCGTATTATATTATCTACTTTTATAGGTGGTTATTTAACCGCTCTTTTATTTAATTATTTTGGTATAAACATGTTGATGAGTACACCTGCTCATATACATTTATTAATTGGAGGTTTTGCATTTGGAGCTGTATTTATGGCAACAGACCCTGTGACAGCATCTCAGACAAACACAGGTAAGATTATCTATGGTCTCTTGGTTGGGTTCTTTGCGATTGTTATCAGAATATTTAACCCTGCTTATCCAGAAGGAATGATGTTAGCTATACTATTAATGAATGTTTTTGCACCACTTATAGATCACTATGTGATAGCTGCAAATATTAAAAAACGTATAAATAGATTGAAGAATTAATGGATGTAAATAAAAATACATATACTTTTATTTTCGCTATTATTATGGTGGTAGTTGTCGCAGCTATATTATCTAGCACATACATTAAGTTAAAACCATTACAAGATAAGAATATTGAATTAGAGAAACAACAAAACATATTAAGCTCAATAGGAGTTAATATTTTAAGAGATTCTGCGAACTTAATTTATCCTATTTATATCAAGGAAGAACTTATTATTAATTCTACAGGAGAAATATTAGATGGATCGGCTTTTGATGTTGATTTAAAAAAAGAATTAAAAAAGGATAAAGACAATCAACAACTTCCGTTATTTATTAGTGAGGTAGATCAAGAGAAAAAATATATTATTCCCTTACTAGGTAAAGGGTTATGGGGTCCAATATGGGGATTTATTGCTCTAGAAGAAGATTTTAATACCGTTTATGGTGCTGTTTTTGATCATAAGGCAGAGACTCCTGGATTAGGAGCGGAGATTAATAGATCTTTTTTTGAAGATCAGTTTGCAGGCAAGAGTATTTTTGAAGCAGATAAATTGGTTTCAATTATTGTTGTTAAGGGAGGTGCCGATCCTGCAGATATGCATGCTGTAGATGGGATTTCTGGGGGGACAATAACATCAGATGGGGTTACTAATATGCTTGCTGAGAGATTGAGTTTGTATTCTCCTTATCTGCAAAGAATGAAACTAGACAATGAGGTGAAATCAGTTATGTCGGAAATGGATACGGTTTCTAGTATAGTCGATTCAACAATTAATTATGAGTAAAGAATCTTTATTTTCAAAGAAAAACAGGAAGCTACTAACAGACCCATTGGATGATAATAATCCTATTACGGTTCAGGTATTGGGTATTTGTTCTGCTCTTGCAATTACAGTTCAATTAGAGCCTGCTGTAGTAATGGCTCTTTCAGTATTTTTTGTGCTTTCCGTGGCTAATGTTATAGTTTCTTTATTACGTAATCTTATTCCGTCTAGGATAAGAATAATTGTACAACTGGTAGTTATAGCTACTTTAGTTATATTAGTTGATGAGGTTTTGAAAGCTTTTGTTTATGATGTTAGTAAAGAACTGTCAGTTTTTGTTGGATTAATTATTACAAATTGTATTATCATGGGAAGGCTTGAAGCATTTGCATTAGGGAATACTCCAGGCAAAGCATTTTTGGATGGTTTAGGTAATGCATTTGGGTATGGATTTATTTTAATTGTTGTGGCATTTTTTAGAGAATTGTTAGGGTCAGGAACATTATTTGGAACACAAGTTATTCCTTTAGAATGGTATATTGAGAATGGAGGTTTTTATGCGAATAATGGAATGATGATCTTACCTCCAATGGCACTTATTACAGTTGGCATTCTTATATGGATACAAAGAATGAAAAATAGAAAACTAATAGAGTCTAATTAAACATGGAAGAATTAGTAAATATATTTATTAAAGCAGTATTCATAGAAAATATGGTTTTTGCTTATTTCTTAGGCATGTGTTCTTACCTTGCTATATCAAAAACGGTAGAAACATCTGTCGGTATGGGGGGAGCAGTAGTTTTTGTTTTAGGAATAACCGTTCCTTTAAACTTTTTATTAGAGACTTATGTTTTACAAGAAGGGGCATTATCATGGCTCGGTGAAAACTTTAATGATGTTGATTTAAGCTTTCTTTCTTTTATTATGTTTATTGCAGTTATTGCTTCTATGGTTCAGCTTGTAGAGATGATTATAGAGAAGTTTTCTCCTGCTCTTTATGGTTCATTAGGTTTGTTTTTACCATTAATTGCTGTGAATTGTGCAATATTAGGCTCTTCATTATTTATGCAAGAACGTGCTTATGTAAATATTACAGAAGCAACTGTATTTGGTTTGGGTTCAGGTTCTGGATTCTTCTTAGCCATTGTTGGACTTGCTGCAATTCGAGAGAAAATTAGATATTCAAATGTTCCTGGCCCTTTAAGAGGCTTGGGTATTACATATATAATTACTGGCTTGATGGGTATTGCATTTATGAGTTTTATGGGAATCAAGTTATAATTTTTATGATATTACTAAGTGCAATAACAATAATAAGTAGTGTAGTCATTTTTCTAACTGTGATTATTACATTAGTTAGTGTTTTACTTTTCACAAAATCAAAACTTAGTCCTGCAGGAAAGATTAAATTAATTATTAATGGCGAGAAAGAATTAGAAGTTGATGGAGGAAATACTGTCCTTACTACTTTGAGTGATGCTGGTATTTTCTTACCTTCAGCTTGTGGTGGTGGTGGAACTTGTGTGCAATGTACATGCCAAGTGCATAAAGGAGGTGGAGGGATTTTACCAACTGAAAAACCACATTTTACAAGAAAACAGATTGCAGATAATTTTAGACTTGGATGTCAAGTTAAAGTTAAAGAAGATATGGAAATAGAAATTCCAGAAGAAGTTTTTGGAGTAAAAGAGTGGGAGGCTACAGTTGTGTCGAATTATAATGTTGCTACATATATTAAAGAATTTATTGTTGAAATTCCAGAAGATATGGGGTATCTTGCTGGAGGATATATTCAAATTAAAATACCTGAAGGAGAAGTTAAGTATTCTGATATGAATGTTTCAGCTCATCCACAAGATCATCCAGGGGAGCCTAATAAATTTGAGTCTGACTGGTCAAAGGGAACTATGAGAGAATTGGTGATGAAAAATGATGAAGAAGTAGTTAGAGCATATTCTATGGCTTCATATCCAGCTGAAGGCAGAAAGATTATGTTAAATGTTAGGGTTGCAACACCTCCTTGGGACAGAGATAAAAATAATTTCATGGATGTTAATCCAGGAATCGCTTCTTCATATATATTTGGATTGAAAGAGGGAGATAAGGTTACTATTTCTGGGCCTTATGGAGAATTCTTTATTAATGATAGTGATGCAGAGATGTTATATATAGGAGGAGGAGCAGGAATGGCGCCAATGCGTTCTCATTTATATGAACTTTTTAAAACATTAAAGACAGGTAGAAAAGTGACTTATTTTTACGGAGGGAGATCTAGGGCAGAGCTTTTTTATATTCATTATTTTAGGGATTTAGAAAAAGATTTTCCAAATTTTAAATTTCATTTAGTTCTATCCGATGCTTTGCCAGAAGATAATTGGATAGAAAAGAAAGGTCTAGATGATTCAGATGGAGATGGATTTGTTGGCTTTGTACATCAAGTAGTTATAGATAAATTCTTGACTAATCATGAAACACCTGAAGATATAGAATTGTATTTCTGTGGGCCCCCTCTTATGAATCAGGCTGTACTTAAATTGGCTGATGATTGGGGAATACCAGATGAAAATGTAAGGTTTGACGACTTTGGCGGATAAACTGAATATATAGCATAATTTTGAAAAAGTGAGGTTCTTATCTCACTTTTTTATTTTTTTGTTAATCTTCAGATTACAATCACTAATTTATAGCTATCAAAACTATTCATTCAACTTAACTCATCTTACTGAAAAAGTTTTGGAGAATAAATCAAAAGTGATACAAATCCCATCTATGTTTTTTTTGAGTTTTGTATTTTTGGAAAATGAAGATAAAAGAAATCACCAATTATTTAGAAAGTATTGCTCCCTTGCATTTTCAAGAAGATTATGATAATTCAGGTTTGCTGGTTGGTAATGAAAATTCAATAGTAGATGCGGCTTTAATCACACTTGATTGTACTGAGGAAGTAGTTCAAGAAGCTATAGCATTGGGGTGTAATTTAATTATTGCACATCATCCTATTATTTTTTCAGGGCTTAAAAAGCTTGCTGGTAATAATTATGTTGAGCGCACTATTATCCAAGCAATTAAAAATGATATCGCAATTTATGCCATTCATACCAATTTGGATAATGTAGGAAATGGCGTAAGTGCAAAAATTGCGGAGAAGTTAGGAGTCGAGAATTGTAAAATACTTTCACCTAAAAAAGATTTGTTAAGGCAACTGGCCGTTTATTGCCCTAGTTCAGATGCGGAAAAAGTAAGGAATAAACTTTTTAAAGTAGGAGCTGGAGATATAGGTAATTATGATGAGTGTAGTTTTACCTCTGTTGGAGAAGGTACTTTTAAGGCAAATGAAGGATGTAATCCACATTTAGGAGAGATTGGAGAGCGCCATCAAGAAAAGGAAGAAAGAATAGAAGTCATTTTTCCAAAACATAAAGAACAAGCTATCATTACGGCCATAAAAGATGCTCATCCTTATGAGGAGATCGCTTATCAAATTTACATATTGGATAATGTTTATGAGAATATTGGCTCAGGAGTTGTTGGAAAATTGTCAAAATCAATGGCTTCAGCAGCATTCTTAGAGTTGCTAAAAAGCACTATGAAAACCGATTGTGTGCGTTATAGTAAATTGGTAAAAAATAAGATAGAAACAGTAGCAATTTGTGGAGGAAGTGGAAGTTTTTTACTCTCCAATGCAAAAAGCGCAAAAGCTGATATTCTCATAACAGCAGATTTTAAGTATCATGAGTTTTTTGATGCTGATGATGATATCATTATTGCCGATATAGGACACTATGAAAGTGAGCAATTTACAAAGGACTTAATTTATGATTTGCTTATCAAAAAATTTAGTAAATTTGCTGTCCAATTATCAAAAGTAAATACAAATCCAATAAAGTACTTTTAAAAAGATGGTAAAAACCGCAAAAAAAACAAGCAAAAAAGCTACAAGAGCAACAATAGAGGATAAATTAAAAGCCTTATACGAACTTCAATGTATTGATTCTGCTATTGACAGGATTAGAGTAGTAAGAGGAGAGCTTCCTTTGGAAATTCAAGACTTGGAAGATGATATTACAGGGCTGAATACTAGAGTTGATAAGCATAAAGATGAATTAGAATCTTTAGAAGAAACCTTATCGGCATCAAGATTAAAGAAAAAAGATGCAAAAGCACTTATTAAAAAATACGATACGCAAATTACTAACATCAAAAACAATAGAGAGTACGAATCGCTTTCTAAAGAAATTGAGTTTCAAAATCTGGAAATAGATCTTTGCGAGAAAAAAGAAAAAGAAATAAAGGCAAAGAAACTATTAAAAGACGAGGTGATTGCTGGAACAAAAGAGAGTTTAAAGGAAAGAAAAAAGGAACTAAAAATTAAAAATTCTGAGCTTGACGAAATTACTAAAGAAACTGAGAAAGAAGAAAAAAGCTTGATGAGAAAATCAGCTAAGGCAAAAGATGTGATTGAAGAAAGGTTATTGACTGCTTACAATAGAATCAGAACAAATGTGAGAAATGGTTTAGCAGTAGTCTCTGTAGATAGAGATGCTTGTGGAGGTTGTCAGAATATTATTCCAGCACAAAGACAATTGGATATTAGAATGCATAAGAAAGTAATTGTTTGCGAACATTGTGGTAGAATGCTTATAGATGCCAATATGTTCGAAAAATAAGATTTAATAAATCATTTATCTTTTAATAGGGGTTTCATATATTTGAGATCCCTTTTTTTATGTCATGAAAAGAATTCTAGTTTTTCTACTTTTTGCATATAATACTCATTTGCTGTCGGCATTTGACATGAATGAGAATATGCAGAATGCATACCTTGCTATCATTGATTTGCAACTTGAAAAAGGGCAATCCTTCATTGATTTAGAAAAAAAACAAAATCCTCAAAATGGAATTATACTGCTGAATGAAAATTATGTAGATTTTCTCACTTTAATTATTGGTGAAGACCGAGAGTTTTTCAAAAAGATTTCAGCAAATAAAAACAGGCGGCTTGCTGCAATTGAAAAGTGCGATAAAAGTTCTCCATATTATTTATATACAAAAGCAGAAATTAATTTGCAATGGGCTTTTGCTCGCTTGAAATTTCAAGAGTATTTTTTAGCAGCTTACGAAATTCAGAAAGCTTATTTTCTATTACAAAAAAATCAAGAGCGATTTCCTAGTTTTCACTTGAATAAAAAAGGTATAGGGCTTTTACATTGTCTTATTGGCGCAATTCCAGAAAATTATCAATGGATTGTAAATGGCATTGGGTTAGATGGTGGTATCATGAAAGGCTTAGCGGAATTAGATGAAGTACTTTTACTTTTTACTGAGGATGAGGATTATAACTGCTATAATACAGAGCTACTTTTTATAATTTCTTTTCTAGAGATGAATTTAACTATAGATAAGAATCGTTTTCAAAAATCATTAACAGCAATTGGTGAGAAATACACTCAGCATATTCTACTTGCTTTTGCGGCAGCTCGGCTATCGGCTTCCTTAGGTAAAAATGAATTGATAATTAAGATACTAAATAATCGCCCACAGCTAGATGGAAAATATCATTTTGCTTATTTGGATTATCTGATGGGAATGTCCTATTTATATCAATTAGATTATGATAATGCAAAGCAAAAATTTGCACTCTTTTTACGTAATTTTAAGGGTGAGAATTACATCAAGTCTACTTATCATAAATTAGCTTGGATCGCTTATTTAGAGCACGATATTAAAACACTAAATTTAAATCTAGAGCAAGTAAAAATTGTTGGGGAAGCAAATTTGGATGAAGATAAACAAGCGCTAAAACAGGCTGAGAAAGGCAGGTTTTCGCATCCTAACCTGCTTAAATGTCGCTTGTTTTATGATGGAGGCTATTACTATAAGGCAATGCATGAGTTAGAAATTATTGAGAATCCTTTATACTTTTCAAACACAGAAAACACAATTGAATATTGGTATAGAAAGGGAAGGGTGTCTCAAAAATTAGCAAAACCAACTGATGAAATAATTTCTTTTTTTGTAAAAACTTTGGAAAAATCAGGGCAGTCTACTGCTTATTTTGCACCAATGTCAGCCTTACAAATTGGTATTGAACATGAAAAAAATGGAGATTATGAAAGGGCAAAATTGTTTTATAATCAATGTTTAAGCATGAAAGGTTTTGATTATGAAAGGGGGATTCACCAAAAAGCAAAAGCAGGTTTAAATCGTATTGCTAATTAGTACCTTAAGCCTAAAGTAAATAAAAATTGATGTGTAGTTGAAACCACAGTTGCAGGTGCTATCAATTTAGCGCTATACATAAAATGCTCATCACTTCTTTCAGATTGGATATAAGCAAAGTCCAAAATAAAATACCCTCTATCAATTCCTAATCCAAAAGTATAGCTCTTTGTTTCTAATTCGGTATTTTCTTTATAAGGGCTACCATAAAGCGCGTAGCCTGCCCTTATTCTAAAGGGCTTGTACTTCAACTCTCCACCTATTCGAATATTTGTTGCTTTTTGATAAGTGGTGTTTATCAGCTTATTTACTTCTGTAAATTTCTCTGTATCAGAATTGAATTTGGCTGAGGCGTAATCTATCATTTCAATATCAGCTGTTATCAACCCTTGCTTTCTAATGTTTATTGCAATACTTCCCATAGTCTTCCATGGCGTCTTTAATTCATAATTAAAATAGCCAAATGGTGAAGCTTCATACTTTACGTCTAATGTGTCGTTAAAATTTGCTCTGATGGCTGTGCTATATTCATCTTCCATCTCATAAAAAGTAGGCGAGTGAAGTGCTCCTCCAACCTTTATCCAATCATTTAATCTTGCAATTGCACCAACCTTCAAATTAAAACCATTTCCAGATGTAGAAAATTCTTCATGGTATTCAAAGCTTTGCAAATGAGTAGCAGTATCGGCAAATTCACTTTCTGTATAAGTTGATTTCTCACGATAATCAATATTTGGCATACCAATAGTAGCTCCTAAATAAATCTTATCTTCAAATGATGTCCCTATAGTAAAAACATATTCTCCGCTATTTCCATTTGATTCTATGATTTTTTCTTGCCTTTTACTCAAGCTAGAGTTTAAATTGGAAATATAATTCCCATTATCAATGGTGTCTATTGGATTAAACAGATAGCTGTTCCAGGCCAGCAGTTCAGCAAAGCTGTTCAAATTATTAATCACTCCTTGTGTGTTTGCATTTGCAACAAAATGATCAATCAAAGAGCTATTACTATTATAGCCATTAATATAAGTCCTATTTTTATAGTTGGCTAGCCTGTTGTAGCCGAAAGCCATATTTATTCTTTTCCACTGTTTGTCATTTTTTTGAGAGGCAACCAGATAACCAAAATTAGAAAAATTAAACCGCATACTTTCATCCGTATTTTTTTCGCCAGCAAAATAGGAAGTAGCAGTATTGTTAAAAATTGAGGGTGTAACAGTCAGCTCGCTAAATTGATAAAATCCAATTCCTGCAGGATTGTAACTCAGTGCAGTAAAATCAGCTCCTAATCCGCCATAAGCACCGGCCATAGCTGAGAATCTTGCTGTACCCATAATATCTGTTTTAGAATACCTAAGGGCATCAATTTCAGTTTGTGCATTGGAATAATAAAAAAGAGAAACGCTTAATAAGCTAAAAAGTAATTTTTGCATTTTGTCATTTTCTTGGTTTTACACTTCTGTTGCCAGATCGGGATGATCCAGAACTTCTATTACTATTTCCACTACTTTTTGTAGTACTTCCTCTAGAATTATTATAGCTTCTATTGGAATTTGATTTTGGATTGGTATATGTCCTGTTACTTTTGGAATTACTTTTGTAAGTATTGTTTTTAGTAGTTTGGGATCGATTGCCTTTGTAAGTGTTGGTTTTTACACTTCTATTGATAGTTGATTTTGATGTTTTTGATTTAGTTGTTGCTCTATTTACACTAGTTTTTACCCCTTTATTTGAGATAGTTTTTATTTGTCTTTGTGTTATTTTTTTGTCTACAGCTTTATTAAATTTATAATATGTAGTATTCTTGTTATTTAGACTACTTGCCCCAGTTTTAACCGATCTATTGCTGTTTGATTTTGACGATACAGAGCCTCTTGGTCCGTAATACACAGAATTATTGTCATAGCTATTGTGATAGCTGTATGTGTCATTCTCATGATAATGGTGTCCATGATGATAGTGATGACCATAGTGATGATTGTTGTAATAACTATAGTATTTTGAATAATAACCAGAATATCCCCAACTATAATATGGAGAATAATAAGGGTCGTAATTATAACCATAATAAATGCTCAATCCACAATGATAAGGATTGTAGGAATACCAATAATAATCGGTATATAAGCCGCCATAATAACCCATACTCCAAACAGGCCGGTGGAAACGTCTTATTCTAGCAGAATAGGAAAAATCATAATAATCATCTGCCTCATAATAATCACCATAATAATTATTTATTACTGTGCCGTCTTCAGAAGTATCGGAAACAACTGTATTTTTCTCATTTTCCAAATCTTCAGTTGTATAATCCTCAAACTGAGCAAACTCATCGTGTGTTAAATAATTAGCATCTTCATAACTTTTTGTATAATACACTGTTGTGCAAGAGCTCAATAAAATTGCGAATAAAATTGAAAGAAATGTTATTGTTTTCATGGTGTTATTTTTTTAATTTAACTAAAAGAAACAAAGATAGTTTAATTTCATTAAATTTGGCTTTTTAAATTTGATAACGAAAAATCATTAGTAAAATTACAATTTTTAGTATAAATGATAAAAAACCTGACAGCAAGAGATAGTGATTATTCCAAATGGTATAATGATATAGTACAGCAAGCAGATTTGGCAGAAAACTCAGGAGTGAGAGGTTGCATGGTAATAAAACCGTATGGATATGCAATTTGGGAGAAAATGCAATCTGTCTTAGATAAAATGTTTAAACAAACAGGACATCAGAATGCCTATTTTCCAATTTTTATTCCTAAATCTTATTTTAGTAAAGAAGCAAGCCATGTTGATGGTTTTGCAAAGGAATGTGCTGTCGTTACACACTATAGGCTTAAAAATGCTGAGGATGGTAGTGGAGTGGAAGTTGATCCAACAGCAAGACTAGAGGAAGAGCTTATTGTCCGCCCTACATCTGAAACCATTATTTGGGACACTTATCGCAAGTGGATTCAATCTTACAGAGATTTACCTATTTTATGCAATCAGTGGGCTAATGTTGTAAGATGGGAAATGCGTACGCGTTTGTTTTTAAGAACAGCTGAATTTCTTTGGCAAGAAGGGCATACTGCTCATGCAACTGAGCAAGAAGCCATTGAGGAGACAAAGCAAATTTTGGATGTTTATGCTGATTTTGCAGAAAACTTTATGGCTATGCCAGTTGAAAAAGGTACAAAAACTGAAGCAGAACGATTTGCTGGAGCCATTGAAACTTATTGTATAGAAGCATTAATGCAAGATGGAAAAGCGCTGCAAGTAGGAACTTCTCATTTTTTAGGTCAAAATTTTGCCAAAGCTTTTGATGTAAAATTTGCTACAAAGGAGGGAAAAAAAGACTTTGTCTGGGCAACTTCTTGGGGGGTTTCTACCCGTCTGATGGGGGCGTTAATCATGACGCATTCAGATGATAATGGTTTGGTATTACCGCCAAAATTAGCCCCTTTTCAAGTAGTGATTGTGCCAATTTATAAAGGCGAAGAGCATCTGAAACAAATCAGTAAAAAGGTTGAAATCGTCCAAAAAGCATTACAAGCCAAAGGCATCACGGTAAAATATGATGATAGAGATACGCATAAGCCAGGATGGAAATTTGCAGAGTATGAATTAAAAGGAGTGCCAATTCGTCTTGCTATTGGACAAAGAGATTTAGAAAACGGAACCATTGAAGTTGCTAGAAGAGATACATTGGAGAAAGAAACTTATCAGCTTACTGATATTGAAAATAAGGTTGAACATCTTTTGCAGCAAATTCAGGATAATTTGTACAGAAAGGCACTTACACGAAAAGAAGAAAAAACATATAAAGCAGATTCTTTTGAGGAATTTAAATCACTCATTGAAACAGGCGGATTTGTTTGGGCTCATTGGGATGGTACAAGTGAAACAGAAGAGAAAATAAAACAACAAACCAAAGCCACAATTAGATGTATTCCTATTGAGAAAGAGGCAGAATTAGGCAAATGTGTTTTAAGTGGAAAAGCATCTAATCAGAGGGTGTTATTTGCAAAATCATACTAAAATGGAAAAGGAGATTTTAGATCTTTTAAAGCAAAAATCATGCACTAAGCAAGATGTGTGCCGGAAAACACAAGTAGTTTTCACCAGTTTACAAAAATTATTAAAATCAAAAGCTGAACGTTTATCCAAACAAATTAGCAAAGAAGATAAATGTATAAAAGTGCTTTATTCTTCAAAAGGTAAATTTGAGGCTCAATTAAAATTTTCTGGAGATACGCTTGTTTTTCATATGCACTCCAATGTTTTCGATTTTCCAGAAGGACATTCGATTCATAAAACCAAATATGTAAAAGAAGATAAGCTAAGAAGTTTCTGTGGCGTTATACATATTTATAATTTTTTGTCCGATTCGTTAAAGTATAATCGAATGAATGATGAAGGTTATTTAATCGCCAGAATTTTTATCAATAAAGATGCCCATTTCTTTGTTGAAGGCGACAAGCAATTAGGATTTTTGTTTAAGGATTTTGTTAATCAGCAAATTAATAAGGATACGCTAGATAAGATTATTAACTCAGCCATGATTTATGCTTTGAATTTTGATTTACAAACCCCTAATATAAGTGATGTTAATGTAGTTTCTGTTTATCAAATACTGGAAATGAATTCCAATCAAAAAATAAGAACTGCCAAGCGATTGGGCTACAAATTTTCTTTTGAAAAATAAAGACATCTAACTATTTGCTGAAAATGAAAAATAGTATAGTTTTGCAATCTGTTTTTTTGAAATAATGGCCCGTTCGTCTAGTCAGGTCAGGACGCCAGGTTTTCATCCTGGTAACAGGGGTTCGAATCCCCTACGGGCTACTAAAATTTATTAATTATGGCAAATCATAAATCTGCAATAAAACGAATAAGACAATCTGAAAAAAGAAGATTTTTTAATAAATACTTTCATAAAACTGCAAGAAATGCAGTGAGAAAGTTAAAAGCATTAAGTTCCAAAAAGGAAGCTACAGCATTTTTTCCTAATGTAGTAGCTATGTTGGATAAATTGGCTAAGAGAAATATTATTCACAAAAATAAAGCTTCTAATTTAAAATCGAAATTAGCAAAACATATTAATGCTTTGAAATAAAAGTTTTTCGGTAATCGAATAAATAGGTCTGCCTTTGTGCAGGCCTTTTTTTATTACTTATATTCGCAAGATTAAAAAAAGAAAAGGAAATGTTGCTTATCTATACACCTCAAATTACAGCTAGGCATAAGTATATATTTAATCTTTTTTTTAATGAAATTTATAAAGTTCATTTTCAGATTACAACTGATGTAGGAAACTTTCAAGAGTTTAAAGGGGCTAAACTAAATTATTCAAACAAGCAATTTGCAGATGAGATTTTTATTGAGAGCTATGGGTTAATTGAAGAAAAAGGTATTAATCAGCAAGACATAAATGTGATATTTGAGTATGATCTCCCTGTTTTTTTTCAAGCACAATCAGATGCTACAATGTCATTTGACGTTTTTTCTACTTCATTTTATTTAGTAAGCAGATATGAAGAATACCTTCCTTTTGTAAAGGATGCTCATCAACGATTTCAAGCTGAAAATGCTTTGGCCTATAAGCATGATTTCTTGCAAAAACCAGTGGTTAATATTTGGGTAAAAATGTTAATTGAAAAAATCAAACAACAATATCCAAAATTGCCAATTATTTCTCCTGAATACAATTTTATATCTACTATAGATATTGACAATGCGTATTTTTATTTAGAAAAAGGATTTGTGCGTTCGCTTGCTGGATTTTTGAAATCTATTTTTAGTTTGGATTTTACTGGTGTAAAACAAAGAATGACTGTATTATTAGGCAAAGAAAAAGATCCCTATGACACTTATGATATACAACTGCAATTGCAAAAAGCAAATAATTTAGAAGTAATTTATTTCATTCTTTTGGGAGATTATGGCTTAAATGATAAGAATACCTCCTTTACTAAACGCAAATTTCAACTTCTCATAAAACGATTGGCAGATTTTGCATGTATAGGCGTTCACCCTTCTTATGGTTCAAATTCAGATTATAAGAAACTCCCTAAAGAAATTGGCAGGCTAGAGGGAATAACTAAAAGAGAGATCACAAAAAGCAGACAACATTTCTTGAAACTTACATTGCCGGAAACATATAATCATCTAGCGGATTTAGGTATAAAAGATGATTATACTATGGGTTATGCTTCTGCAGTTGGATTTCGGGCAAGTATTTGTTCCTCTTTTACCTTTTACAATCTAGACACAGAAAGTGTTCTGCCATTAATGGTGCATCCTTTTGCAGTGATGGACGCTACACTTTTATACTATTTGAATTTAAATCCTCAAGTATCTTTAAGTAAAATCAAGCAGTTGGTAAATGAGATGAAAGCTGTAAATGGCACTTTCATTTCTCTTTGGCATAATGATACTTTTAGTAATTTCAAACAATGGAAAGGTTGGCAAACCGTTTATGAGGAATTGATAAAAGTGGCAAAGTAGTGATCAAGCTATTTGAAAATAAAGAGATTGACAAACAAAAGTGGAACAATTGTTTGGAGCAATCTAAGTGTGCTAAGATTTATGCTTATTCTTGGTATTTAGATATTGTTGCGCCAAATTGGAAAGCCTTAATTCAGGATAATTATAAAGCAGTTTTTCCATTACCAATTAAAAAGATATTGGCTATTTCCTATATTTCACAACCATTATTCACTCAACAATTAGGTCTTTTCTCATCTGATAATAGTGTAAAATTTGAAGATTTTCTGTCACGAATCCCAAAAAAAATATGGTTAAGAAGTTTGCAAGCACATAACAATTCAAACTATGCTAAAACAAAAGACAATTTTGAACTAGATATTTCGGCTGTTATTGAAAATATTCGAGAAAAATATTCTCAAAATACCAAAAGGAACATAAAGAAAGCAAGAAAAAAGCAGCTGATAATCAAAACTTGTTCAACTCAGTCATTGATTCAACTTTTTAAAGCAAATAAAGGGAAGGAGGTTAAGGAGATGAATGAGAAGAGTTATTCTGTTCTGAGTAATTTACTAGAAAAGGTTAAAGAAAAGCAAAAAGGAAATTGTTATGGAATTTTCAAAGATGATGAATTGATTAGTGCCGCTTTTTTTAGTAATTGTTTCAAACGATCAATTTATCTTTTTGCAGCATCAAATACTTATGCAAAAAAAGTGGGGGCAAATCATTTACTAATTGACACTTATATTGAAAAATATAAGCAAGATTCTTTAATTTTGGACTTTGAAGGATCAATGATTCCTTCATTAGCAAGATTTTATGCTTCATTTGGTGCAGCAAAAAAACCATATTATATTATAAAGAGAAAAGTATGGAAATAATCAATTTAGGAAAAGTAAACACCATATTTAACCATTTCATCAGTGAAATTAGGGATGTGAATATTCAAAATGACGCCATGCGTTTTAGAAGAAATATAGAGAGAATAGGAGAGATTTTTGCTTATGAAATCAGTAAAAAATTGGAGTATCAAAATCAAGAAATAACAACTCCACTTGGCATTACTACCGAAAGGTTGATGACAGAAAAGCCGGTACTTGCCACTATTCTAAGGGCTGGACTGCCATTACATCAAGGAATGTTAAATTATTTTGACAGCTCAGATAATGCCTTTATTTCTGCTTACAGAAAACACAGTACGGGAGGTAAATTCGAAATCAAGATTGAATACATGGCATCTCCTAATCTGGAAGGCAAAACACTAATACTTTGCGATCCTATGTTAGCCACTGGATCTTCTATGGTATTGGCTATGGAAGCAATCCTTACTAGAGGAACCCCAAAGCATATACATATTGTTTCTGTTATATCTTCTACAGCAGGTGTTAATTATGTAAAAGAAAATATTCCTATAAAAAATTGTACACTTTGGATTGGTACTGAAGATACTGAAATGACTGCTCAATCCTATATTGTACCAGGCTTAGGTGATGCTGGTGATTTATCATTTGGACAAAAAGATTGAATACATAAGATTGATTATTAGCAGATGAAAAAACATATATTTTTTGATTTAGATAGAACGCTCTGGGACTTTGAAACAAACTCTCACGAAACCCTTTTAGAGATTTGTGAAAAATACAATTTAACCAATCTTGGAATAAATAATTATGCTGATTTTATTAAAAAATACAAAGATATAAATGAAAAACTCTGGGATTTATATCGAGATAATAAGATTACTCAAAAAGATTTAAGAAGAGATAGGTTTCAACAAACTTTATCACAATATCAAATTACAGACTTTCAACTTTCAGAAAAAATAGGAGAAGATTATATTGATATTTGCCCTAGAAAAACAAAGTTATTTCCTTATACAATAGAGGTTTTGGATTATTTGCAATCCAAATATCAATTACATATTATTACAAACGGCTTTCACAAAACGCAACATATTAAATTAGAACATTCTAATTTAACCCCTTATTTCCATCAAATTATTACTTCAGAGAAAGTTGGAGTAAAGAAACCAAATCCTAAAATATTTGAATTTTCACTTTCTAAAGTAAATGCTAGTGTAGAAGAAAGTGTTTATATTGGAGATGATCTAGAGGTAGATGTTTTAGGATGTCAAAACTGTGGAATAGATGGTGTTTATTTTAATCCTAAAAAAATTGAACATCAAGAAAATCCTAAATATGAGATTAGTTGTCTATCTGATTTAAAGGGGTTATTTTAAATCCTCCTTTCTCAAGATCCTTCCAAAAATCAGGGTAAGATTTTTGTACTACTTTAATATCATTTATTTGTACTTCTCCAAATATTAAACAAAGAGGTGAAAAGCTCATAGCCATTCTATGATCTTTACAGGTCTCAACTTCTTTATTCTTATTTAATTCTTGCAATCCCCTCTTAACTGATTCTATTCTATCCGTTTCCTTGTCTTTTAAAGTAGAAAGTCCAGTTAAATCTGATTCTTCTCCCAATCCAAAAAGCGTACATTTTACAGGTTGATACAAATCTGGATTTTTAAGTAAATCTATCGCATTAGGAATATTTTTTGTTTTGTTTTTAGTTAAAGTTAAAATACCCTTCACAAATTCAGAATGAACTCCAAAACTTTCAAATAATTCCATTACTCTTTTATCTCCTTGTATGGAATTTTGGGTTAGACCATTAAGTTTTATCTTACAATAATTTGATAAAGCCGCAATTTCAAACCAAAAAGAAGCAGATGACCAATCTGATTCTACTTCATAATCTTTACCAATATATTTTTGATTCTTAATTGATATGATATTATCCTCCCATAAGTGATGAACTCCGAATTGTTTCATCAAATTTAGTGTCATTGAAATATAAGGTTTGGAAACTAGTTTCCCAATAATCTCAAGTTTTAAACCTTTTTCTAAGGTTGGAGCAATTAATAATAATGCACTAATAAATTGAGAACTAACACTTCCATCAATTTGTATTTTTCCACCAGATAGATCCTCTCCTACAATTCTAAGTGGCGGGAAGTTTTCTTCCTCAATATATTTTATTTTCGCCCCTAATTTTCTTAAAGAATCTACCAATTGTTTTATGGGTCTTTCCTTCATTCTTTCACTTCCTGTAAGTATATATTCTTCTCTTTCTAAAGTAGAAAGAAAAGCTGTTAAGAATCGAAAGGAAGTTCCTGCAGCACCTACATCTATTGTATTGTTGTTTGAGTTTAATGCTTTTTGTAAGCTAATAGTATCTTCAGATTCTGAGAGATTTTTAATTTGAAATTTATCTTTACAAAGTGCCTGAATAATTATTAATCGGTTGGAGATACTTTTAGAGGATGGCAAATCAATTTCACAATTGACCTCATTTGTAAGATGAGAAATTTTATAATTCATCTGATGAAAATAAATGATCTGCCGAGCACTCACCAATTTGATTTAATAGAGAGAAACTAATTTTTCCATCCTTATTCTTTTTATCGTTAGCTAAAAAAGGAAGTAATTCTGACTTTTTTGGAGGATGAGGTAAAGAAAAATTAGATAAAATATAATTTTTAATCTCTAACTTATCATCTAAAGAAAGATTGGAAAGTTCTGTTTCTAGTATTAACCCTATAAAAACGGCTTCACCATGTAAAATAGGAGTTCCTTTTTTTAAATAGAAACTCTCTATTGCATGTCCATAAGTGTGTCCGAAGTTGAGTTTTTTTCTTTCACCTTTTTCTAAAGGATCGGATATCACAATATTGTTCTTTATATCTATAGATGTGGTAATTATCTCTTTCCAATCTAGGTTCTCAAATGGCAAAGAAGTTATCTTGCTCCACAAAGCTTTATCTGCAATAAGTGCATGTTTTACTACTTCTGCAAAGCCAGATTTCAATTCATTTTCAGGAAGTGTTTCTAAAAATTCAGGATATATAAAAACAGATTTAGGATTATTGAATACTCCAATCTGATTTTTCAAATCTTTAAAATCCACACCCAATTTTCCGCCTATAGAAGCGTCTACCATTGCCAGTAAGGTAGTTGGAATCTGAATGAAATTAATGCCTCTTTTATAAGTAGAGGCACAAAAACCTCCCATATCTCCAATAACTCCTCCTCCTAAATTAATTAACAATGAATTTCTATCGAATTGGTATTCTGTAAGTTTCTTCCAAATAAAATTACAAGTTGAAATAGTTTTTTTGTCTTCACCTGATTTTACTTCAATAATAACAGAGTTATCAATTTTTGGAAGTTTACATAAACAATCTCTTTTAGTATTTTGATCTACTAAAATTGCAATTTTGGAATAAGATGAAAGGTCTAATTTAGAAAGAGAGCTGTCCCCTATCCAAACAGAATAACCAGATGAAACTATTTCTTTCACTGAGTTACTTCTGGTAAAGGATTTCCTGTGCATCCATTAGGATACGAAATACCCAAAATTGTAGAAATAGTTGGAGCAATATCTCTTATGTATACTTTTCTATCCGTTATGCCTTTTGGGATTTTTCCACCCCAAAATATTAAAGGTACATGTGTGTCATATGAATAACATGAACCATGTGTAGTGCCTCCGTTCCGCCAATTAACAGAAAGCCAACCACTTTGTAAACTAACTATTACATCTCCAGATTTTTTTTGATTGAATCCTTTTTGAATTAAAGAATGAAAAGAGTTAGAATATTCGTTTTCATGTAATTGGGTTGCTGTATAGGTGTTCTTTACCCATTTATACTGTAATAAAAAGTTTGCGCATTCTTTTTGAATTTCTTCAATACCTACATTTAAATTATCTAAAATAAATTGATGATTTAAGTATAGATTATTATTTGAAAAGTTTGAAATATATTGATTAGACCCCTCTTTATTACTAGGCCAATTGTATTTTTTCATTAGATGTTCTTTAAGTTCACTAGTCATTATATTTTTATCAAAATATCCAGCAGGTATTTTTCTCTTCATTAACTGATTAGGCTCAGAAACTACACCATGATCTGAAGTGATAAATATTAAAGTATTTTGAAATCCTATCTTACTGTCAATATATTTAAGAAGGCTTGCTATATCTTTATCTAATCGTAAATATGTGTCTTTTATTTCATGCGAATGTGGTCCAAATTGATGACCTATATAGTCAGTAGAGGAAAAACTTAATGTTAAAATATCTGTAGTATTGCTTTGGCCTAATTTTTCTTTTTTTAAGATTTCAATGGAGAGATCTTTAACAATACTATTGCCAAAAGGTGTTTTTTTAATAACACTTTCTCCATTTGTAAATAGTAGTGAATCTAAATTATGAGAAAACAGGCCATTCACCTCCCATTTCCCTTGTAAATATTTTGAAATAGAATTTGTATTAATTTTTTTAATATAATCAGGAAGGTCTTGCATGTAATAAGATGAACTAATCCATTTTCCATTATTTCCTAACCAGTATGCTGCATTAGCTGTATGGCCGGCTGATAAGATAGCCCCTCTGTCTTTTAAAGAAACTCCAATAACTTTACTTTGTTCATTGAAAAGTTTTAATTCATCTCCAAATGTTGTAGTAAGCATGTTGTGTGGTGACATTTTTCCATCTTCAGAAATTTCGGTATTTTTAAGTGAAAAACCAATAATATTCATTTCGTTGTCTCCAACACAATAAATATATTTCCCAGAATTTTTGTCGTGCCAATCGTTTGCAATAATTCCATGAACTGCAGGAGTTGTTCCTGTAAAAATAGAAGCATGACCAGGGCCAGTATAAGTTGGAACATATCCAAATTGGCAATTACGGAAGAAATGACCTTCATTAATTAATTTTTTAAAACCATTCTCTCCAAGATCTTCCCAGAAACGATAGATATAATCGTAACGCATTTGGTCTACTACTATACTAACAACTAGTTTTGGCTTTTTTTGGGAATAAGATTGCAACCCAATAAGAAGGCTTAGAATTACTAATATTTTCCTCATTTTTTATAATTTTTTATTTGATACGCTATAATAGAGAGGATTACAGCAACCAACACATCTGCAACTGGAGGTGCTTCTGGCCATCCAAAATTCCAAATACAAACGGCAATCAGCCACAGAATCCAAATGCTATCAAATTGTTTCATTTTACTTTTAGCCTATACAATTTATAGGCAAGCAAACTTACAAAAAGCCCCCAAAACATCCCGCCAATAACATCATAAGGGAAGTGTACTCCCAAATAAATACGACTAAATGCTATAAGTGCTGCCCAATTAAACAGCCAAAAAAGCACTTTTCTGCTCCTTAGAAACAAAGCAACAAAAAAGGCAATAGCAAAGCTGTTAGCAGCATGAGAGGAAATGAATCCGTACCGCCCACCACAATCGGTAACAAAACGCATTTCTTGCATGATAATGGGTGTGTGGCAAGGACGCAACACTTCAAATTGGTTTTTGAATAAATGAACACTTCCAGAATCAGAAAAAAAGATAAGCAGAACAATGGCTAAAAGTGTCCATGCAAATTGCTGTTTCTCTTTTTTATAAAGCAAATAAAGTATGTACAGATACAAAGGGATCCAAACAAATTTGTTGCTAATAAGAAGCATAACAGGATCGACAGCATCAAAGCCCATGCCATTTATCAAATGGAAAGTAAAAATATTTATAGCATCAAAGCAGTTATGATCACCCATTACTTATTTAGTTTTGTCCAGATTAAATCTTTCAATTCTGTAAGACCTTGTTGAGCTACAGAAGAAATAAAAAGGCAAGGTAAATCTTCTGGCAACTCTTTAGCAATTTCAGTTTTTAACTCTTCATCTAACATGTCAGATTTTGAAATTCCTAAAATCCTGTCTTTATCCAACAATTCTGGATTGTATTTTTTCAATTCTCCAAGTAGAATTTCGTATTCCTTCTTAATATCAGTTGCATCTGCAGGAACCATAAAAAGCAAGGTGGAATTTCTTTCAATATGTCTTAAAAATCTTAATCCCAAACCTTTCCCTTCTGCAGCTCCCTCTATAATTCCGGGAATATCTGCCATGATAAATGATTTATGGTTATGATAAGAAACAATGCCCAAATTCGGTACTAATGTGGTAAAAGGATAATTGGCAATTTCTGGTTTAGCTGCCGAAACTACCGAAAGCAAAGTGGATTTTCCTGCATTTGGAAATCCTACCAAACCTACATCTGCCAGTACCTTTAACTCCAAAATATACCAGCCTTCTTTGCTGTCAATACCTGGCTGAGCGTATCTTGGTGCCTGATTGGTTGAGGATTTGAAATGCGAGTTTCCTCTACCGCCCATACCGCCTTGCACCATTACAAATTCTTCATCATGAGTTGTGATTTCAAAAAGCAGCTTTCCTGTTTCTGCATCTTTTACAACAGTCCCAAGTGGCACTTCTATTATCTGGCTTAAACCATCTTTTCCGTGTTTATGATTTCCACTTCCACCACCACCATGCTCTGCAAAAATGTGCTTTTGATACTTTAGGTGAAGCAAAGTCCACATTTGCTCATTACCTTTCAGTATGATGTGTCCGCCAGTTCCACCATCTCCACCATCAGGGCCGCCTTTAGCGGTTGTTCTATCTCTTAAAAAATGGGCAGATCCAGGTCCTCCTTTTCCAGATCGGCAAAAGATTTTTACATAATCTACAAAGTTGGAGTTTTTTACTTTCATTTAGAGTGTGTCAATAACTGTATTTAATTTTTTAGCAATTTCCGTAATAGAACCTACACCTTCAATTTCGCTTAACTTATTTTGCGCATGATAATAAGCCTTAAGTGGTGCAGTTTTATTATTGTATTCGTTTATTCTGTTGGAAATAATCCTTTCATTTTGGTCGTCTGCTCTTCCAGAATCCTTTCCTCTTTCTAATAATCGTTTGATTAATTCTTTATCTTCTACCTTTAAAGAAAGCATTGCAGAAATAGAGGTGCCTTTGTCTACTAAAAGCGCATCTAAAGCTTCTGCTTGTGCAGTTGTTCTGGGAAAGCCATCAAAAACAAAACCATTTGCATCAGCGTTGTTATCTAATTTAGAAGAAATCATACAAATCACTACTTCATCAGGCACTAAATCTCCTCTATCCATAAGTGTTTTTGCTTCTAATCCTAAAGCAGTTCCTACTGCAATCTCACTCCTTAAAATATCTCCTGTTGAAAGATGCACTAAATTATATTTGTTAATTAATAAGTTGGATTGAGTTCCTTTTCCGGCACCTGGAGGGCCAAATAATACTAAGTTTAACATGTTTATTTAGTTTTTTAATTTATAAATATTCGGCAAATTACGGCCAATTTCGTCATAATCCAATCCATATCCTACTACAAATTTATTTGGAATATTTTTACCAATAAAATCTATGACGATATTCTTTGTGTAGGCTTCTTCTTTATACAATAAGGTGGCTATTTTTAACGATTGAACCCCTTCCTCATTAAAAAGTTCTACTATTTTTTCTAATGTATTTCCTGTATCTACAATATCTTCTATTATGATAAGATTTCTCCCTTTTACATCTTGATTAAGACCAATTAACTCATTTACTTTTCCTGTACTTTCTGTACCTTCATAAGAGGCAAGTTTAATAAAAGAGATTTCAGAATTAGGAATTGTTATCTTTCTCATCAGATCAGCAGCAAACAAAAAAGAACCATTTAATACAGCAATAAACAGTGGATTCTTAATTTCTGAAGTATTTATTTTTGATGCGATATCATCTAAAATCTTTTTTATTTCTTGATCGGAAATAAAAATCTCAAATGTTTTATTATGTAAAGTTATCTCATTCATTTTTTCCAAGTAGAAGAAGAAATTTCTAACTCAATTTTTTCATTAGGTATAATTTTTACCGATTTGTAGTTGGTTCTGTATTTTTCGTTAAACGATCTGTGTGTATTATCGCAAAAAGGAAGTGCTTTGCTTAATCCACAAGTGCAAATACTATACTTCTTATCCTTTTCTAATACAATTGTCTTCATTTAATTATTACACCAAACTTTTCTTAAAGTTAATTGATCATCTGTAGCATTATCTTTCTTTTCTAATTCTAATAATGAATAATAATTCTTGATCTTTAAGATCTCCTCTTTTTCAGAAAATTTCTTTTTGATGGTAAATGTAACCTCATCATTACACGATTTTAAAATATCCGATAATTTTCCTTCTATTTCTTTTCCATTTACTTTTGTTATCTCGTCCTCTGGAGCAATTCCATTTCTATCCGTTTCAGAATTTGGCTCTACTTTTTTAATGATAACTTTCCCGTTTTCTTTCACAGCCACAAATCCAAAATACTGAGCTGAAAGATTTGGATTTTTCTTTTCTTTTAACTCAATTCCCACAGTTTTCATAGCAGATTTTAATGTAGGAATGTAATCCTCTGTTCCATAAATATGGTTTTCAAATATTTCGGCAACTTTCAATCCCCCAAACTTAACACAAGTATTTCTGAAATCATCTTCTGAATATCCTTTCCTTTTTAAAGCAAAATCATCATATAGCTCTTTCATTACCGAATGTAGACTCTCTTTACCATTAGTGTTTTGGATAATTTCTAAATCTATCATAAGCATACAAAGTGCTCCATCTGGATAAATAGATGTTTTCCTATCTGGAGCACCTAATTTATAACCATCCAGCCAATTATCAAAACCACTATCAGCTACCGATAAATTATATCTTCCATAGTTGGTAAGATGTCTTTCTAAATTCTGATTTTGTGTTTTAGAAAATTCTTTCCAATTAAAAACACCAGAATTATACAACATCAAATCTCCCATATACGTTGTAACTCCTTCCGCTACAAATCCTGTTCTAAAATAATTTTCCTTTGTATAATCATAAGGATACATTTCTTCTGGACGAATTGCTTTTATATTCCAAGTATGGTACAATTCATGTGAGCAAACTCCCAATAAATCCTCATACCTTTTGTTCATTATCTCCTCTCCAGGACCTAAAAGCAATACTGTATTTTTAGTATGTTCCACTCCATGATAACTTCTGTAAGGGGTAATCTGAAACAAAAAGTGATATTCATCTACGGGAAAGCCTCCAAAATGTTGTATCTGACTTTTGGTAAAAGATGTAAAATCTTTTTTTAATTTTTCCCAATCTGGCTTACACGGTCCTTGAAACCATAAATGAAAGGGTATTCCATCCACATAATAACTATCATGTTGTAAACTATCCGAACAAATTATTGGAGATTCCGCTAGTAACTCATAGCCTTTTACCTTTAAAGTTTTTCCTTCTTTTTTCATGGAAGTAGCAATCTTATAACTTTTAGGGAGATCTAAATCTAGAATATAATCTTCTTCCATTCTACCTGCAATGTAGAACATACAATGTACAGGATTTAAATAGAGTTGTTGTTCATCTAAATAACAAGCTCCCGCATCTAGCTGATTGGCATAAAAATTATACACAATAGTAATTTCCTCAATTCCTTCTGTATCTACTTCCCATAAATCTTTGGTAATTTTTTTAAAAGAAAGTGGATTATTGTTTTCGTCAAAAGCTCCCCACTTCTGAATGTTCTGAGAAAAATTCGCTAACTCGTACCTGCCAGGCCTCCAAGCAGAAAGTTGGAACTGCATTTTATCCTTGCCATTTGTACTTGTTGTTAATTGAAAATCAACATAGTGTCTGTGTGGATTTTTATATGAAATATTATACCGAATCATGCTAATAAATAAAAAAACAAAAATACACTTATTTTTAAGTAGTTAGTTTCAAAATTTGGATGGTATAAATTTTTTACATTTGCGACTAACCTAAAAGTGAAGATGAGAAAAGAAGAAGTAAAATACGACTGTAGTCATTTTCAGGGGCATATTCCTTGCAAGCCTAATAAATTGCATGATGTACAATGCGATAATTGTTCGCATTATGAATATGATGCTGATGCTATTATTCATTTGGACAGTAAACAATCCTGCTTGGATGCGATTTATAAGATATGTGATTTTTCACAGGAAACCGCTGCTCATAAAGAAAATGCTAATATACAAACGGAAAAAATAAAAATCCTATTTATTAAATTAGGCGCCATTGGTGATGTTATCCGAACAACTCCACTACTCGAGAAGTTTAGGAAGCAATATGGAGATTGTCATTTTACTTGGGTGACACTGAGCCCTCAAGTTGTCCCAAAAAATGATGTGGATTTAATTTTTAAATGGGATGCATCTTCTGTGGCTTATATTTCAAATCAGCAATTTGATATTGCCATTAACCTTGACAAAGACAAAGAAGCTTGTATCTTGCTTTCAACAGTTAATGCCAATAAAAAATTTGGTTTCAATTGGAAAGATGGGCATATCAACATTGCTACAGCAAAGGCAGAACACAAATTAATTACTGGTTTTTTTGATCATATTTCAAAAAAGAACACCAAAAATTATTTAGAAGAAATCTTTGAAATCTGTCATTTTGATTTTAATTTGGAAGAATACCAAATCAATTTAAATGAGGATTTAAGTAAGCAGTGGTATGAAAAAATAAAAGCCTTAGCAAATGGAAAAACCATAATAGGGCTTAATACCGGTTGCGGATTGAGGTGGAAAACGCGTCTTTGGCCTCGAGAATATTGGATATCGTTAATAATTGAATTAGAAAAGTCAGGCTATTTCTGCTTACTTATGGGAGGGCCTGATGAAGATGAAATGAACAGCTATTATCAATCAGAAACCAATGCAACTTATCTAGGAACTTTTCCTTTAGAACAGTTTATTGCGCTTGCAAATAGCACAGACATTATCATTACCCCTGTTAGTATGATGATGCATATTGCTTTAGCGCTCAAAAAGCAGTTAATGCTTTTTCATAATATTTTTAATGTATATGAATTTGAATTGTATGGTAGAGGTCTAATTATAGAACCTACTAGTGGTTGCGATTGTTATTTTGGGAATAGCTGCAAAAGAGAAAAAAGTTGCATGTACGACATATCAGTACAAGATGTTTTGAGTAATATTGCACAACTAAACAAGAACCTAAAAAAGAGTTAATATGAACTATGATTTAATTGTAATCGGTAGCGGTCCTGGAGGATATGTAACGGCTATCCGAGCATCCCAATTGGGGCTAAAAACAGCTATAGTGGAAAAAGAAAGTTTAGGAGGTGTTTGTCTGAATTGGGGTTGTATCCCAACCAAAGCACTTTTAAAATCTGCTCAAGTATTCGATTATATCAATCACGCTTCAGATTTTGGAATTAGTATAAAAGATGCCAATGCAGATTTTTCAGCTATTATTGAAAGGAGTAGAGATGTAGCAAATGGAATGAGTAATGGAATTGCTTATCTAATGAAAAAGAATAAGATTGAGGTAATAAATGGTTGTGGGAAAGTAGTGAAAGGGGGGAAAGTAGCCGTAACAGAAGATGGAAAAACTACAGAATATGTTGCAAAACATACCATTATCGCAACAGGAGCAAGAAGTAGAGAATTGCCAAATCTTCCACAAGATGGTAAAAAAGTAATTGGTTATAGAGCGGCACTTTCTCTAGGAGTTGCACCTAAGAAAATGGTGATTGTTGGCTCTGGAGCAATAGGAGTAGAGTTTGCATACTTTTATAATGCCATGGGAGTAGAAGTAACGGTTGTGGAATATATGCCTAACATTGTTCCTGTTGAAGATGCAGATGTATCTAAGCAATTACAAAGATCTTTCAAAAAATCAGGTATTAAAGTGATGACAAATGCTTCTGTAGAAAGTGTGGACACCAAAGGAAGTGGCTGCAAGGTACTTGTTAAAACTAAAAAAGGAGTAGAAACGATTGAATGTGATATGGTGCTTTCCGCTGTAGGTATTCAGGCGAATATTGAGAATATAGGATTAGAGGAAGTAGGTATTAAAACCGATAGCGGTAAAATTATAGTTGATGATTTTTATCGCACTAATATACCTGGAGTACATGCCATTGGAGATGTATTGCCAACACAAGCACTTGCCCATGTCGCTTCTGCTGAAGGTATTATTTGTGTGGAAAAAATAGCAGGTCACGATCCTGAACCTATTGATTACGGAAACATTCCGGGATGTACCTATTGCGCTCCTGAGATTGCTTCAGTTGGTATGACAGAAGAAGCTGCTAAACAGGCGGGTTATGAAGTGAAAGTAGGGAAGTTTCCTTTTAGTGCTTCTGGAAAAGCTTCTGCCGCAGGGCACAAAGATGGTTTTGTAAAAGTGGTATTTGACGCTAAATATGGCGAATGGTTAGGCTGTCATATGATAGGGTATAATGTAACAGAAATGATTGCTGAAGCTGTTGTTGCACGTAAATTAGAAACTACAGGGCACGAAATATTAAAAGCAGTTCACCCTCACCCAACTATGAGTGAAGCTGTAATGGAAGCTGTGGCTGATGCTTATGATGAAGTGATACATATATAGTTGCTAGTAACTGGTTGAAAAATAAAAAGCCCACAAATTGGTGGGCTTTTTTATTATTGAATTCTTATAGGCTAGTTTTACTGATACTATAAGTTCAGAATTTCAGATTCAATCTCTAATGTGTTTGCCCACTGCTTTGCTTCAGATTCGGAGAAATAGGGGCCTAGATATACTTGATAAGTGGTTTTATTGGAATTTGACACTGCAGGCAAAAAGAAATAACTAGCATCATAACCTGAATTGGCTTTTTCATCTGCAAACATTCTTGCTGCATCTTCATTGTCAAATGATGATAAAAGAATAAGGTGTTTAGCTTCTCCAAAATCAAGAGTATACTGTAGAGCTGCTACAATATTTTCTTCAACTACTGGCTCTTTAGTATTAGTAGTTTCTAAAGTTAATGAGGAAAAGTCAAAATTTTCGTAAAAGTAATACCCGCTATATGCTAAACCTCCAATAAGAAAGAGGGTAATAATTTTTTTCCAAGCAGATGAAGAAGATTTTTTCTCAGTTTCTATTTGTTCTGGCACAACATCTTCATCCGAACTTTGTGTGGCTTTAGGATTGTAAGTAGGGTAAGGAGGAGTATTTTCAACTTTTGGTTGTTCTCTTTCTCCCTCTTGTTTGCTTTTGATTTGCCCTAATCTTTCTTGTAAAATTCTTAACCTTTGTTCATTATCATAGTTTTCCATTTTGTGTCTTTTTTTGAGCTTGTAAATATATTATTAATTCATTGTGTTTTCAATAGTAAGTTCAAAAAGTTCTGAGAGTTTATATCCAGCCTGTTTTGCTTGTTTAGGGATAATGCTTTCAGTAGATAATCCAGGGATGGTATTGATTTCAATAAGATAAGGTATTGTTTTCATGATTATAAAGTCAATCCGAACAATCCCTTTAAGTCCCATTTTTTGATATATATTTTTAGTTATTTCTTGTACTTTTCTGCTTTCTATTTCTGGTATTCTTGCAGGAGTAATTTCATCAGAAAGCCCTTTGTATTTTGCTTCAAAATCAAAAAAATTATTATAACTAACAATTTCCGTTGGTGCAAAAACCTCTACTTTACTATGCGTAAAAATACCACAACTCACCTCAGTTCCTTTAATAAATTGCTCAATAAGCACCTCATTGTCATGTTCCAATGCAATATGAATGGCATTTTTTAATTCTTCTTTTTTTTCAACTTTAGAGATACCAAAACTAGAACCAGCTGCATTTGGTTTTACAAAACAAGGTAAACCAACTTTTTGCAATATTTTTTCTGTAATTATTTTTTCTCCTTTTCTGTAAAAATAAGATTCGGCACATTGAAAGCCTAACTTTTTTGCATACTCATTGCATTTGAATTTATTGAAAGTAATTGCGGATTCTATTGCTCCACAACAACTATAAGGAATGCCTATCGCATCTAATTTTATTTGTAATTCTCCATTTTCAGCTGGAGCGCCATGTAATGCCATAAATACTAGGTCAAAACAAATTTTTTTTTCTCCTTTAGAAAAAGAAAAATCAAACTTATTTATTTCAATACTTTCTTTTTCAATTAATGCTTCCCATTTATCGTCTTTAATATGAACGATTATACCATTGTATTTTTCTTTACAAAGATTTGCTTTTACAACTTTAGCACTTTGCAATGAAATTTCATATTCTGCTGAATTTCCTCCCGTTATAATGGCTATATTTTTCATTAGATGCTTTAAACAACAAATGTAAAACATTTATTGTATTAAATAAAAACTCTTAAAGGCTTCATAATTTTTATATTTGTAATTCGTTAAGCAAAAAACCTAAGCTTTTGGAACAAGACAATAAAAACAAGTTTTTCCCAGTTTCTTTTTTAAGTAAACACCATCTTATTAAGCAGATTTCTTTTGCTTTATTGGCTATGATGCTCTGTTTTTTTCTCTGGCTAAAATATATTGACATTTACACATTACACGATAGACATATCGTTCTTCCTGATTTTTACGGTGTTCATGTTCATGATTTAGATTCAGTCATGCAAGCACTTAATTTGAGATACATTGTAATTGATTCAGCATTTCATAAAAAAGTAGAAAAAGGAACGATACTACAACAAGATCCTATTGCAGGAACAAAAGTTAAAAAGCATAGAAGAGTGTATTTTACTATTAATGCTCTCCAAAACAAGATTGTGAATTTTCCAAATATTACAGATTTATCTTTAAGGCAAGCCGTTAGGCGATTAGAAAATTTGGGCTTGGTTGTAGGTGAATTGGAATACAAACCAGATTTGGCAAGAAATGTTGTGCTGAGTCAGAAAGTGAATGGAATTAAAATAGAAGCTGGACAAGAACTTTTTGCAGGTACTAAAATCGATTTGGTAATTGGAAGCGGACTGAGTGATAAAACTACAAATATTCCTAATTTGATGGGGCTGTCGCTTGTTAAAGCTCAAACAGAGATTAAGGTCGCATCTCTAAATATAGGTGTTGTAATTTTTGATGAAGCTATTATTGATTCTTCAGCTGCTGTAGTTTACAAACAAAGCCCAAAAGCAGATGAGAAAAGAAAAGTACGATTAGGAACTTCTATAGATATTTATTTGCAATGAAAAAATTAAGTTTATTCTTTTCCTGTTTTCTCTCCTTTACATTCCTGGGAGCACAGGAGGTAATTTCTATTTTAGAAAGCAATCCATTGTTGCAAATTAAACCTAATCAGCAAGATCAAAAGATGCGAACTGCTTCAGCAATTACCTTGCCTTTTTTAGATGATTTTTCTTATAATTCTTATTTTCCAAATTATCTGTTTTGGGAAGATAGTTCGGTCTTTGTGAATCGTTCTTATCCAATAAATCCAGTAACAATAGGTGTGGCTACTTTTGATGGGCTGGATGCTAGTGGAATGGCCTATGATATTTCAGCATCCACGCAAGGAAAAAGGGCAGACTCTCTTACTTCCAGACCAATTGACTTATCAGTAGTAGATTCTGCTTATTTACTGTTTTATTATCAAGCTCAGGGTTTGGGAGATAATCCACAAACACAAGATTCCTTAATACTTGAGTTTCTTTCAGGTATTGATACTTTAGGGCTTCCTGTTTGGCAAGATGTTTGGAGTGTTGCAGGACAAACTACTCAAGAATTTCAAAAAGTTACAATTAAAATTAAGGAAAGTAATTATTTACATTCAGCTTTTCAATTTCGTTTTAGAAACAAAGCAACTCTTTCAGGAAATTATGATCATTGGCATATTGATTATGTGAAGCTAGACGAATACACTGCAGGGCAAATCCCTCCAATAAATGATGTGGCATTTGTCTATGAAAATCCTCAGTTACTTAAAAGATATAGGGAGATGCCATGGGTACAATATTTGGAAAATACAGTTGGGGATTTAAGGGACACCCTTGACATTGTTTTAAGAAATAATGATGGGGGTTTTAGCATTCCATATCGTTATGATGTTTATGAAAATAATAATCTTGTTGAGCATTATCCTTATATTGGTAATACAAGAACTGTGTTAGTCGGAGACTATGATTCTATAGGTAATTTTAACTTTGTTCAACCCCCAGTTTATTTAAGTGATACGATATTTAAATCAAATAGTACGGATAGTGCTACATTTTTATTTAGAAACCTTATAGAACCCGGTTCACTTACAGATTATAATCAGAACGATACGCTTGATCATTTTCAAATTTTCAATTCTCATTATGCTTATGATGATGGTATAGCAGAATTTGCTTATGGCATTAATGTGCAAGGAGCGAAAATGGCATATCAGTTTGAGCTGAACAAAGCAGATAGTTTACGCATGATTCAGATTTATTTTGCACCAATGCAAAATAATGTAAGTAATATTCCTTTTCATCTGGTAGTTTGGGATGATAACAGTGGTGAGCCTGGAAATGTTTTGCATACTGAAACTACTTATCCTGTTTATGAATATAAACTCAATTTTCATAATTATTATTTGACTGAACCTATTGCACTAGATGGTATATTTTATGTTGGGATTCAGCAAACGACAAACGATATGTTAAATGTGGGTTTAGATAGAAATTCTCCTTCAAACAATTATATGTTTTATGATGTTGGTGCTGGATGGAATTACTCCCAATTTCCTGGTGCTTGGATGATTCGTCCGGTACTAAGATCGACTCCTATTATTTCTGCAACATTTGAATTAAACCAAAAGTTTGACATTCAGATTTATCCGAATCCTTTTGATGATTACACAATCATTGAGTTGAATGAAATATTAAATAACAAAGTTCAGCTTTTTGATGTTAGTGGTAGATTATTACGCAATTTTGAAATGCAAAAAAATCGTTTTCAGCTTACGAAAAACAACTTAAAAGCGGGAGTTTATTTCTTGCGGATTCAGAATAATAAAGGCATCTTCAGAAAGAAAATTGTTATCCAATAAATGGAGGAAAATCAAGTATTATTTGAGCATTATAAATTTGTAGCCGACAAAGGGCAATCTCCTCTGAGAGTAGATAAATACTTGATGAACTTTATTGAACATGCCACTCGAACTAAAATTCAAAAAGCAGCACAAGATGGAAATATTAAGGTAAATGGTAATGAGGTAAAATCCAATTATAAAGTAAAATCTGGTGATACCGTTACAGTAGAATACAGCTCTCCTAAAAAAGAATTTCAGCTTATTCCAGAAGATATTCCATTAAATATTGTGTATGAGGATGATGATTTACTTATTGTAAATAAAAAACCTGGTATGGTTGTTCATCCTGGATTTGGAAACTATTCTGGTACACTTGTTAATGCATTGGCTTTCCATTTTAAGAATTTACCCAACATGGGGGAAGAAGATAGGCCAGGACTTGTGCATAGAATTGATAAAAACACCTCTGGTATTTTAGTGATTGCTAAAACCGATCAAAGCATGAGTGTTTTAGCGAAAAAATTTGCTGACAGAGCATTAAACAGAAGATATATTGCTTTGGTTTGGGGAGATTTAAAAGAGGATAAGGGTTCAATTACTGGACATATTGGTAGAAGCCTAAAAAACAGAAAAGTGATGAGTGTATTTGAAGATGGAGCGCATGGGAAGCATGCGCTTACGCATTATAAAGTATTGGAACGCTTTGGTTATACTACATTAGTAGAATGCAAACTAGAAACAGGGAGAACACATCAAATAAGGGCGCATTTCAAACATATTGGACATCCCCTATTTAATGATGAAGAATATGGTGGAAATCAAATACTAAAAGGAACTACATTTACCAAATACAAGCAATTTGTTCAAAATTGCTTTAAAATATGCTCAAGGCAAGCCCTTCATGCAAAATCGCTTACCTTTTTCCACCCAATTAGTGGAGATAATATGCAGTTTGATTCTGAGATTCCAGCAGATATGATTCAATTAATTGAAAAGTGGAAGGCTTATGCAAAGCATCAGAAAGAAGATTAATTAAAATCTTTAATCGTATTGTAAAGCGTATCTCTTTCTATAGGCTGGCGTTTTACCTTCTTTATTAAGTCCACAATATCTTCAGTAGTCATTTTAGGGTTTTGATCTTCAGCTCCCGCCATGGAATAGATTTTTGTAGTATCGTCAATCGTTCCGTCAATATCATTCACGCCAAAGGCAAGTAGGGTTTGCGCGCTCTGTTTTCCAATCATAGGCCAATACGCTTTTAAGTGCTTGAAATTATCTAAATAAATTCTGGCAATTGCAAAGATCCGCATATCCTCAATCACTGATGTTTCATTTATATGCGACATTTGGTTGTTTTTGTTTCTGAATTTAAGCGGAATAAAAGTATTAAATCCTCCAGTATTATCTTGCAAATTCCTTAATCTACTCATGTGATCGATAATATGTTTAGGCTTTTCAATATGCCCATATAGCATAGTTGCATTAGAAGGCATGCCTAAAGTATGTGCCGCTTTATGAATTTCAAGCCATTGAGCTGATGAGCATTTATCTTTACAAATTTCTCTTCTTACCTTCTGATCAAAAATTTCAGCTCCTCCTCCAGGCAAAGAGTCTTGTCCTGCATCTTTCAAAATTTGTAACCCTTCTTTGTAGCTTACTTTTGCTTTACGGCAAATGTATTCTAATTCCACAGCTGTGAAAGCCTTAACATGAATCTGAGGTCTTAGTTTTTTGATTTTTTTGATGAGATTTGCAAAAAAGTCTAATCCCATTTTTGGATGTACTCCACCAACAATATGTACTTCAGTAATATCTTTTGGGGCATTATTTAGCATATCGAGCATTTCCTTTTCAGAATGTTCCCAGCCCTGTTCTTTCTCTCTTAATAATCTGGAATAGGAACAGAATTTACAATCAAACACACAAATATTAGTAGGTTCAATATGAATGTTTTTATTGAAATAAGTTTTGTCGCCATGCAAGCATTCTCTTATTTGATTTGCTAAACTACCAAGCAATGCAAGTGATGCATTTTCCAATAGAAAAAGTGCTTCATCATCACTGACTCTTTCTTTATTTTTAATTTTCTTGGAAATATTTACCAACTCTTTAGGTAAATAATCTACTGAAACTGAAGCTGTATCCATTATTTTGAGAATATTATTTTTTCTACACTTCTACCTTTATCAGTGTCAATTATTGCAAAGTAAATACCTTGAGGATAATTGGATAAATTTAATGTAAAGATATCATCTTGAATTTTAGATGCAGATAAAATCTCCTCTCCAAGCACATTCTGAATACTAATTTTCCTCACATTAATATTCATGGCAACTTTGAAATTCACATTCCCATTTGTAGGGTTCGGATACACGCTAATTAAATTATCGTGAAGCTTTTCATTTATTCCAGAGAGTAAACAGCCATTAGATGTTTTTAGAGCTGCTCTTCCTCCTTGTGAAGTAGGAGTATTCATAGTGTAATCCATGACATTGATTTGTCCATGTGTAAACATCCAAGTTGTTGTAGAATAAGACATATAATTTTCATCCATATCTAAAACATCAGAGGTAAAAGAATTTGAATATTGGTTGTCATTGCAAGTGTTGTTGTTAGTAGTTGAATTCACGCTACCCCAATATATTCCGTCGGTAGCAGGTGTATCATCTACATTTAACCCATCTCTATCGCAACATATTGTATTTCCCTGACTATCTAAACAATTATTAGATGGCCAATTACTTTCAGAAAAAGTATGATTTAACCCTAAGTAATGGCCTATTTCATGTGTTGCTGTTCTACCATCATTTTGACCAGAGCCTGCTGCATTTCCTATTGTTCCAAAATAAGCATAATCTATTACTAAACCATCTTTCCAGGCGTTCCAACTTACAGACTGATTGCCTGGCAAGTAGGCATACCCTAGTGTTTGCCCACCTCCTGCATTGCTTAAATTACAAACCCAAATATTCAAATATTTTAATGGATTCCATCCATCTTTTCCGTCTGTTGCGGTTCTTTTCATGGCATTAGAATCCGTATTATCATCTGCATTAAAAGAAGCTTTTGATGTTGCTGTTCTTGTAACCCCTGTTGTTGCATTTCCATTCTCATCAGTAGTAGCCAAGCAGAATTCTAATTCTGTGTCGCCTGCATAACTCAAGAATGTGTTTCTTGGTGGATTTGGAAATTCTGGATTTGTTTTTCTATAATCTTCATTTAAAATTCTTATTGCATCCTCTATCTGATTTTGGGGAATGTTGGTACCTATTCCTAGATTATGTGTTTGTCTATGTACGACATGCACTACGACAGGAATAGTAATAATAGAATTCTTAGAGTTTGGATTTTTTATAAGCCATTCTTCTAAGTTATTATAATAATTTTCTACTATAGTTTTATATTCTGGATTTGTTCTCATTTCATTTTCCATAAGCGGAGTAGTCATGCATTTTTTTTGATTTCTTTGCTGTGCATTTACTAAAATTGTCATTAGAAAAAATGCTATAAATATTAATTTTTTCATCTTACTTTTGAATTATTAGTTTTTTAATTATACGCTTATTATTGGCAGTTATATTCAAATAATACAAACCATTTTTCTCTTTGCTTAAATCAATTTCTGTTGTTTCAGATAATACCATTTCTAGAACCAATTGCCCAAGGGGATGAAAAATTTTTATATAATTAGAAATATTTTTGGAGTAATGAGGGTATTTCACATAAAATTTTCCAGTAGAAGGGTTTGGAAATAATTGTATCTCATCTTTTTTAATTTGATTTATGCTTAACGCATTGATACAAAAGTAAGCAGTATCAGCAAAAGTAAAAGGCGAGCTGCTTGCTAATATACTAGCATTAATCTCTTTTTTTATGTTGAAAAAACCATTTCCATAATTACAACAAAAACCATCTCCAAAATCATCAAAAATTACAAATTTATAACATCCGTCTTCTAAACAATACTCCTGCTTATAAAGCATGTTGCTAGATAAAGAGTCATCCTCATCAATAATATTGAAATTATCATCATATAATTTCCAAGAAGTTTCCATACCGTAATTATCTGTAACTAAATTCAATAATATTTTATTGCCATATTGAGTAGAAAAACTAATATTTTGCTCATCATTCTGAGGGTTTATGTCAGTTGAATTATTCGGGTTAATGCTAGAAACAGTAAGTGTATGGGCAGTGCCATTTGCAGGGATTCCTGCTAATAAAATGGTATCCGTCTGATATTGTGAAAGTATACCACTCCACACTTGAAACTTAGGGTTTCCACCATCTACAGCATATTGTATTGTTGTCACAAATAGGCTGTCTGTCCCAAAATTTTTCAAAACCACTTTTGGATAAACAGGGCTTGCGCATTCTACATTTTGTGTATTAGGGTTGATAATTGCTACTATTCCAGCATCTGCAGTTGACATTGTTATTGCTTGGCAGCCATCAGAAGAGATAAGCCCAGATCGATAGGTATTCATAGTAGCCATTGCTCTTTGCTTCTGACCTTCAGTGAAAAGATTCATGCAGTAATCATCAGAGTAGTCCATAAAGTTCATAAACATATCTCCGTTGTTTCCACAAGAGGGTTTAGGGTGTAAATTGCAACTAAAATTAGCTTCTTCTTGCTGAGGAGTGTCAGCAACAAAATCATCTCCACAAGGGTTATCTCCCCACAGATGAAACAAGCTTAACCAATGGCCTATTTCATGGGTTGTTGTTCTTCCTTTGTGATAGGGATGACTTACTGTTCCTATTGTTCCAAATCTTTCATAATCGACTACAATACCATCTGTTTGAGGATTTGCACTAGCTGGAAACTGTGCCCAACCCATTATAGGACCTGCTATATCACAAACCCAAATATTCAAATATCTGTTGGTGTTCCATGCACTACTTCCTCCATAATTGGTGAAAAATACACTATCAGAATAAAGTGGAAATTCAGCAAGACTAGTTTGCTTTCGTACAATTCCATTAGTAGGAACTCCTAAATATCTTTTCGCCAAACAAAATTCAATTTGCATATCTGCAGCATAGGGCATAAAATCAAGTGGCGTATTGCTTGCATCTTGATTCAATCTTCTAAAATCTTCATTCAAAACATCAATTTGAGATTGAATTTGGGCATCTGAAATATTTTCGGTATTGTTCTTATAAATGATATGCACAACAACAGGAATGGTAATTGAAGAAGTTTTGGCGCTTGAATTATCTTTTATCCATTTTTGAATTTTTTGTTCAAAAGCATTCTGTTTTTCTATGTTTTCTGGATTTAGTTTGTTCAAATAATCATTACGATTATTTGTTCCGCATTTCCTTTTTTCTTGAGAAAATGCAAAAATACTTGAAAGTAAAAAGAGAGTAAAAGCTAATTTTTTCATTCAAATGCAAATTTAAGGCTTTATTTATAAAGAAAAAGAATAAAATTTTAATTTCGGCATACAATTATTACAATATGAAATTAGTTTTTGCCACCAATAATCCGCATAAATTGTCAGAGTTAAAGACTATGCTTCCAAAAGAGATTGAGCTTTTGAGTTTGTCTGATATCAATTGTCATGAAGAATTGCCCGAGACACAAAATACCTTAGAAGGAAATGCAATGCAGAAGGCGTCATTTGTATATCAAAATTATGGGTACAATTGCTTTGCTGATGATACTGGTTTGGAAATAGAAGCGCTAAATAATCAGCCAGGGGTGTATTCTGCTAGATACGCAGGACTGCATTGTAGTGCTGATGACAATATAAAAAAGGTTTTGCAGCAATTACATGCAGAAAACAACAGGTTTGCTAATTTCAAAACTATTATTGCGCTCATTATTGATGGGCAAGAAAATTATTTTGAAGGCGTTTGTAGCGGCAAGATAACTTTGGCTAAAAATGGTAAACAAGGTTTTGGATACGATCCTGTTTTCAAACCAGATGGTTTTGAGAAAACTTTTGCTGAAATGTCAAAAAAAGAAAAAGGAGCAATTAGCCATAGAGGTAAGGCGACTAAAAAGCTTGTCCAATACTTGAAAATAATTAGTTGCCAAAAACTTTTTTAAGTAGGGCAGAGGTTCTTTCTTTTGGATTCTCTCTAATGGAAGTTTCTTGCTGAGCTAGCATAAAAAACAAACCATCAATCGCTTTTTGGGTAACATATGTTTCTAGTTCAGGGTCTACCTTTTCAACAAATGGAATTTTATTGTAAGTGCTAATCACACTTTTCCAATGTTTAGTAGCATCTACTTTGTCCAATGAGGTTTTTGTAATAGGTTTGAATGCAGTAATTAATGCTTTATTGGTGGTATTTTTTAAGTAATCAGTACCAGCAGTTTTCGTTCCTTTTACAATACCAATCGCATCTTTTATGGTCATCTTTTTTATTGCATCAATAAATATAGGCTTTGCGGATATCACGGCGTCCTCTGCTGCTCTATTGATGCTCAATACTACTTCATTAACCTTTTTTTGCATACCTAATTGCTTGAGTTTCTCAGCAACTATTTCTGCTTTTTCTGGAAATGGAATCTTTACTTTCGGATTAGCAAAATAGCCATCATTTTGTGATAATAGATTCACGCCTTTTTCTGTTCCTTTGTTTAGGGTTTCTTTTAGCGCATTCGCTGCTTCTTTTTCAGAGAAAGGGCTCTGGTTAATAAGTTCTTTATTGACTTTTTCAGCCGCCTTTTTTAAGTCTTTCCAACTTTGAGCCTGTGCAAAAAAAGGAAAGCAAAAAATAAAAACAAGTAGTTTCTTCATGAATGTTTTTTTAATCGTGTCCATTTCAGGTTTTATTCTTGAACCAGTTGGGGATTCTTTTTTCTAGGTACAGCATACAAAATTAAAAAATGAAACTAATAAAGCAATTACAAGTTTAATGTTTTACTAATAAAAAAACACTTATTGAATGCTTAATAATTCAACAATAAAGACTAATGTAGCATTTGGCGGAATACCAGCTTGAGGAATACCTTTATCACCATAAGCCAAATTGCCTGGAATAGTCAGTTTCCATTTATCGCCTACTTGCATTAATTGCAATGCTTCTACCCACCCAGGAATCACACCATTTACTTGGAAAGAAACAGGTTCGCCTCTTTCAATAGAACTATCAAAAACTGTGCCATCTACTAAAGTACCATGATAATATACAGTTACTTCATTTTCTGCAGTAGGATTTGTTTCTCCTTCACCATTTACAAGTATTTCATATTGTAATCCGCTTGCAGTGGTTTGAATCTGTTCATTCACTACCTTTTCCTCTATCCAAGCTTTTGCTACTGCAGCTAATGAATCTTGTTTTTTCAATCTTTCAGCCTCTTTTTTTTGTTGTAGAGTTTTGAAATAATTCTCCAAAATCTTTTGAGCTTTTTCTTGTGAAATCAATGCAGAGTCATTGTTAAAAACATGCTCGATACCCATACCAACTGCATCTGCATTTATATCATCAAGTCCTTGTCCTTGAAGTTGTAAGGCGTTAAAGGTTCCCAAACTATAACTTACACTATCTATTTGGGTTTCTAATTTTAGCGACTTTTTTTCATTTGGATTACAAGCGTAAAGAGCAATTGCTGCTATAATAAAAGTAAGGTTTAATTTTTTCATAATTTTTTTGCGGCAAATATAAACTTTTACATTTTGCAAAATGTTTTACAATTGCTTAATTTGTATATTAGCCCACTTTCTAAAAACAACATGAATATAATACAAACACCCTTAAAAGAACTTCTAGTAATTGAGCCAAAAGTTTTTGAAGATGATAGAGGGCATTTTTTTGTAAGTTGGAACAAGAAAATATTTGAAAAGCAAGGCTTAAAGCTAGATTTTGTGCAAGATAATCAATCGCTTTCATCTAAAGGTGTTTTAAGAGGTTTGCATTTTCAAAATCCACCATACGCACAAGGAAAATTGGTAAGGGTGATTCAAGGGGCAGTAATGGATGTTGCGGTTGATATTAGAAAAAATTCCCCTACTTACGGAGAATACTTTTCTATTAAATTGAGTGGTAAGAACAAAACATCAATTTGGATTCCACCAGGTTTTGCTCATGGATTTGTTACTTTAGAAGATGATACTATCTTTACTTATAAATGTACAGCTGTTTACAATAAAGAATCGGAAGGTTCAATTTTTTGGAACGATAAAGATTTAAATATTGATTGGGGGATGCAAAACCCTATCATCTCAGAAAAAGATGCTGTTTCACCAACATTTTCCATCTTAAGATCTGAATTTTGATGAAACAAAATAAAGTCTCTTTTCTTTCCTTTTTAACAGTCCTTTCTTTTTTCTTTCTTATTTTTTCATATCCAACCAAAAAACTTCCAGAAGACAAGTTACATGAGAAAAAGTTTAATGAAAAGTACAGTATTTTTGCAATAAACAAGCCAGAAAACCTTAATTTTTGTAGTGAAGCACTTTCAATAAAGTCAGACGATATTTGGGAAAGAATGGATAAAGAATTGCTGAAAAATATTTATTGGCAATCTAATACTATGCTCTACATAAAAAGAGCATATAAGTTTTTTCCTATAATTGAGCCAATATTGAAAGCCAATAATATTCCAAATGATTTTAAGTATTTAGCGCTAATTGAAAGTGGGTTAGAAAATGTAGTTTCCCCATCTAATGCAGCTGGATTTTGGCAAATTCTGCCAAGCACGGCAAGAGACTATGGATTAGAGGTGAACAAATCAATAGATGAGCGATATAATTTAGAAAAGGCAACCAAAGTGGCATGCGATTATCTAAATAAGGCTTATTTGAAATTTGGCAGTTGGACTATGGCAGCTGCTTCATACAACAAAGGGCAAAATGGGATTTCAAGATTGATTGAAAATCAAGGCACGAATAATTACTACAATTTGTATTTAAATTCTGAAACTTCTAGATATGTTTTTAGAATTATTGCAGTTAAGGAGATTTTAGAGAATCCAAAAAAATATGGTTTTGTCTATCGTCAAAAAGATTTGTATGTTATGCCAAAATATAAAGAGATTCAAGTAGATACAACCATTTCCAATTTGGCCAGATTTGCTAAAAAACAAGGCATAAACTACAAAATTCTCAAGCAGCTCAATCCATGGTTAAGAACAACCTCAATGCCAGACAAATCTAGAAGAAAATACATACTTAAAATTCCAACTGATCCATCTATTTTGGTATTTGATGATTTTGAAACACCAAATTTGGAAGAATAAATAATGGCAAAGCAAGATACAATCAATATTTATGGCGCAAGAGTCCATAATTTGAAAAACATTGATTTAGAAATTCCAAGAAACAAATTAGTAGTCTTTACTGGTTTAAGTGGAAGTGGAAAATCCTCTCTTGCTTTTGACACTATTCATGCAGAAGGGCAAAGGAGGTATTTAGAAACTTTTAATGCTTATGCTAGGCAATTTTTGGGCAATATGGAACGCCCTGAAGTAGATAAAATCACTGGATTAAGCCCAGTTGTTTCCATTGAGCAAAAAACTACTTCAAAAAACCCAAGATCGACAGTAGGAACCATAACTGAGATTTACGATTATTTGCGTTTGCTTTTTGCGAGAGTAGGTTTGGCTTATTCGTACAATACTGGAGAGCAAATGGTAAAATATACCGATAAGCAGATTTTAACATTAATCAAAAAAGAATTTAGTGGGAAATCCATAAATATTTTAGCCCCAATTGTAAAAGCAAGAAAAGGACATTATAAAGAACTGTTTGCTCAAATTGTACGCAAAGGATTTGTTAGCGTAAGGGTTGATGAGCAAATAATGGAAATCACACCTGGTTTAAAGTTAGACCGATACAAAACACATGACGTTGAGATTCTCATTGACAGAATAAAAGTAAATAAAGAGAATGAAAAAAGAATGCTTAATTCATTACAACAAGCATTAAAAGATGGAGATGGTGTAATGATGGTTTTGGAAAAAGATAAAAACAAACCTAGGTATTTTTCAAGAGCTTTAATGTGCCCAACTACAGGCATTGCTTATAAAAACCCTGAGCCCAATTCTTTTTCTTTTAACTCTCCAAAAGGCAGCTGTAAACATTGTAATGGGATAGGCACTTTAAAAGAAGTTGATGAGGATAAGATTATTCCTGATAAAACTAAAAGTATAAATCAAGGAGCAATAGCACCAATTGCTAACAGAAAATCGGACTGGATAATCAAGCAGTTGGAAATGCTTGGGAGAAAGCATAATTTTAATTTTAATACGCCAATTTTAAAAATCAGTAAAGCAGGCGTTAATGCCATTTTCTATGGAGAGTCTGGTAGCTTTAATGTGAAATTAAAAAGTGTTGGTATTTCAAAAAATTACAAATTGCATTTTGATGGAATTGTCAATTTTATAAAAGAACAAGCCAAAATCTCGCATATGAAAACCATTGAAAGATGGGCCTCTAATTATATGTCAGAACGTAATTGTCCTAAATGTGAAGGTAGCAGGTTAAATAAAGAATCTTTGCACTTCAAGGTAGGTGACAAACAGATTAATCAACTTACAACAATGGATATTGCAAAATTTGATAAATGGCTGCATACTATTGAAAAACAATTGAATAAAGATCAGAAATTGATTGCAAAACACATCATTAAGGAATTGAAAAAAAGAGTGCAATTTATCTTAGATGTTGGTCTTTCATATCTTAGTTTAGATAGAACATCAAAATCACTATCTGGTGGAGAGGCGCAAAGAATCCGTTTAGCTACTCAAATTGGTACCCGACTTACAAATGTCCTCTATATTTTAGACGAACCTAGTATTGGTTTGCATCAAAAGGACAATCAGAAACTAATCAATTCCCTGAAAAATTTGCGTGATATTGGTAATTCCGTAATTGTTGTAGAGCACGATAAGGATATGATTGAGTCTTCCGATTTTATTGTGGATTTGGGTCCTAAAGCTGGAATTCATGGTGGAGAAGTCGTGGCTAAAGGAAGTTTCTCGCAAATTCTGAAAAACAGAAATCTGACGGCTAAATACCTCAATAAGCAATTACAAGTTGATATTCCAAAAAGAAGAAAAACAAATGGGAAATATCTGGAACTCTTAGGCGCAAAAGGGCACAATTTAAAATCAGTTGATTTAAAAATTCCATTGGGTGTATTTGCATGTGTTACAGGTGTTTCGGGAAGTGGAAAATCTACATTAATTAATGAAACACTTTACCCTATACTTAATAAATACTTTTATAGAGGAGTAAAAAAGCCTTTGCCTTATAAAGAGATAAAAGGAGTAGAATATATAGACAAAGTAATTGAAGTAGATCAATCTCCTATTGGAAGAACACCAAGGTCGAACCCAGCAACTTATACAGGTGTCTTTTCTCACATAAGGAGTTTGTATGCTAATCTTCCTGAATCCAATATAAGAGGTTATAAAGTGGGGCGTTATTCCTTTAATGTAAAGGGAGGTAGGTGTGAGAATTGTGAAGGGGCCGGGCTTAAAACCATAGAAATGAACTTTTTGCCTGATGTATTGGTGCAATGTGAAGTTTGTAATGGAAAACGCTATAATAGAGCAACATTAGAGGTGAGGTATAAAGGAAAGTCTATAGCAGATGTTTTAAATATGACCATTAATCAAGCGGTTGTCTTTTTCAAATCTATTCCAGCTATTTATAGAAAAATTAAAACCTTGCAAGATGTTGGATTGGGCTATATTTCCTTAGGACAATCCTCCACTACACTTTCTGGAGGAGAAGCGCAAAGAATAAAATTAGCAGCTGAACTTTCCAAAAAAAATACAGGAAAAACATTCTATATTTTAGATGAGCCTACTACTGGTTTACATTTTCATGATGTCAGAATATTTTTAGAGGTTGTGCAAAAATTAGTAGATAAAGGAAATACCGTCTTAATTATAGAACATAATATGGATGTGATAAAAGTTGCTGATTACATCATAGATATTGGTCCTGAAGGAGGCGCTAAAGGAGGAAAAATTTTATGTAACGGAACTCCAGAGAAAATCGTAAAATGCAAGAAAAGTTATACCGCAAAATATTTAAAAAAGGAGTTGTAATAACAACATGAATAAAGAAGACAAGAAAATAAGAAGAGCGTTAAAAGCAAAAAACTGGAATCAAATAAAAACAGAAGATACTTGGCAACTGTTTAAGATTGTCTCCGAATTTGTAGAAGGTTTTGAGAAAATGGGTAAAATAGGCCCATGTGTATCTATATTTGGTTCTGCTAGAACAAAGCCGGAAAATAAATACTATAAAAAAGCAGAAGAAATGGCATATTTATTGACCAAAAAGGGCTATGGTGTAATAACTGGGGGAGGACCTGGCATTATGGAAGCGGCTAATAAGGGAGCTAAAAAAGGTGCAGGAAAATCAGTAGGGCTAAATATTGTGCTTCCTTTTGAGCAATCTGCAAATGCATTTATAGATGAAGATAAACTCATCAATTTTGATTATTTCTTTGTGCGAAAAGTGATGTTTGTGAAATATGCTCAAGGATTTATTGTACTTCCAGGAGGAGTAGGCACTTTGGATGAACTTTTTGAAGCCATCACATTAATACAAACTGAAAAGATTGGGAGATTTCCTATTGTGCTATTAGGTAAGAAATACTGGGAAGGCTTGATCGATTGGATTAAAGTAACCATGCTTGAAAAAGAACAGAATATCAGCAAAAAGGATCTGAATTTATTTAAAATTGTTGACAAGCCAAAAGAGGCTGTTGAGATAATTGATAAATTCTACAACAAGTACACTTTAAAACCTAATTTTTAAGATATCTACTTCCTTTTGTTTTTTTTAGTATTTTTACGGCTGTAAAAAAACTGAATAATGACGAAATTACTATTAAGACTGTTTACGGCCACTCTTTTACTTTGCAGTATAAATGCTTCTGCTCAGGATGGATATGATGATGATGAGCCAAAAACGCCTTTTCAACCAATGCTTTCATTTGGAACGGGTTCTTATCTTTTCAAGGGTGATCTAAAAGGTCCGAAAAAGAATTTTTTGATGGGTAATCAAGGTTATCATTTTGGAGTAAAAATGAATTTGACAAACAATTTAGATTTAACTTTTTTACTTGGAAATGGTAGCTTAAATGAAACAAATGATATCGATACTACTTCATTTAATTCGGAAGTGAAAACTGCAGGATTAGGATTAAGATATAATTTCAATTCAATATCTCAAAACTCAAAACTCACCCCTTTTATCTCATTTGGGGGCGAGATTTTAAGTTTTAAAACAGTTCAGCAAAAGACAGAGACTGCAATTGCTTTTCCAATGGGAGTTGGAATAATGCTAGATGTTTCTGAAAGGATTGGTCTGGATATGGGAATTCGTTATCATTACACCCTTACTGATATGATTGATGGAGTAGAGGAAGGTGCTTCTGATAATTTCTTAGTAACTGCATTTACAGTTCATTACGATTTGTTTACACCAAAGCCAAGAAAAGCAAGGCCATATTCCGATCAAAGTTTTTATGCTGAGGTTAATTTTAAGGCATTGGATATTGAGGATTCTGATGGCGACTTAATTGCAGATATTGATGACTATTGCCCTGAAACACCTGAGGGTGTAAAAGTAGATGCAAATGGCTGCCCAATTGATGACGATAAAGATGGTATCCCAAATTATATTGATGAAGAGGCTAATACGCCAAGAGGGTCTATCGTGAATGCTAAGGGTGTGCAACTTTCTGATGAGCAATCCAAAAGCATGTACAGCAAGTATAATGCCGCAAGCAGAGAATATGCAGCTTATTACAATGAAAATGAAATTTCTAAAGATGATTTCAAATCCCTTAATGATTATTTAATTGCAAAAGCGAATGCTTTTAATATAGTGAATGATATTCCGTCAATTGATACTCAAGTGCAAGGAAAACGATTTGCTCTTATGCTTGGCAAATACTTAGATGATGTACCGGCAAATCTGATTAATAAGTATTTGAGTTTTGACGACTTAGAAAGTATAATGCAAAATGATGGAATGGTTGTTTATTCTGTAGGTTCTTATACTACTTTTGATGATGCGCTAAATAGACAAGCACAGTTAGAGATAAATGAGGGTATGGAAAATACCGTAATTGTAAATATAGAAAATGGAGTAGTTACTCCTAGTGTTCCAAATCCACCTGTACCATCTACACCTAAAGCTGTGGAAAAAGAGCAGATAAAAGAAGAGCAAAGACAAGAGGAATTAGAAAAAGAAAATATTGAAGTACCTCAGCAAGAGGAAGAAAAACCAAAGCCTAAAAAGCAAGTGAAAAGTACTGTTGGTAAAATTACTTTCCGTGTGCAAATTGGAGCCTATAAAGTAACGCTTTCTAAAGATATTTTTAAAGGTATTCCAAATGTTGTTTCCTTTACTGCTAATGATGGTTTTACAAGGTATTTCACAGGTTCTTTCTCTTCTTATGCAGAAGCAGTTAAGCATCAGAATGATATGCTACTAAGAGGTTTTGAAGGCTCTTTTGTGGTTGCTTTTAAGGATGGAAAAAACATAGGTTTGTATGCAGCTATAAGAGCTACAAACGGTAAGGTAGCTAGAAGCACTAGAACAAAATCTGTGAAAAAAGTAGAAAAAGAGGAAGTAGTAAAATCTGATTTGGAATTTGTAGTACAGATTGGTGTTTACAAAGAAAATCTACAAGCTAATATATTGGCTAAAATGACTAAGATTGGAAATGTAGAGAAAGAGAATGTAAATGGTTCCAAATTATTCAGGTATAATGCTGGTACTTATTCAGACTTTTCAGCTGCAAATACAAGACTAGCAGAGGTAAAGTTAGCAGGTTTTGAAGACGCATTTGTAAAAGCGCTATTAGATGGCAAACAGATTACTATTGAGAAAGCAAAAGCGCTTTCTGAATAAAATAAAAGATAGTGGAAAATAAAAGCCAGCAATTAGCTGGCTTTTTTATTGCTTCTTGCTTTTCTTGCTGCCCTCATAAACTTCAAATTTTCGAAAGCTACATTCCAATTTTCCGTTCATTACTTTCAGTTTTTTGCTTGGGCTTAAGCCTATGAATTTAAGATTTTCAATATCTGAAGATATGAGCCAAATGGTACAGCCCTCATAGTGATGTTTTAGCGTATTACCAACTTGCTCGTAAAATTCATCAAGCTCTACTGGTATACGTTCCCCATAAGGAGGGTTGAAAAGCACAAAAGTTCCTTCTTTTATATTTGATTCAAAGAAATCTTCTTTTTTAACTTTAATATTATCATATAAAAGTGCATTTTCAATATTTGCTCTACTGATGCGTACCGCCTTTTGGAAATTATCAGCACCACTTATTGTCCCTGTATAATTTCTTTCTTTATCCAATGAGATCTCTTTTATTTTTTTCCAAAGATTTTTATCAAAATCTTTCCATCCTTCAAAACCAAATCGTTCACGAAATATATTAGCAGGAATGTTATGCGCAATTAATGCTGCTTCAATCAGGGTAGTTCCACTCCCACACATAGGGTCGTGAAAGTCTGTTATTTTATCCCATCGACTCAATAAAATTAAACCTGCTGCTAACACTTCATTCATAGGAGCTGTTACAGTATCCGTCTTATATCCTCTTTTATGCAGAGAATTCCCAGAGCTATCCAAAGAAACTGTACAAGTATGTTTAGCAATGTGCAAGTTGATAGTCACGTCAGGATGCTCAGGATCTACATTTGGGCGATTTCCTGTCTTTTTTCTGAAAGTATCCGCTATAGAATCCTTCATTACCAAAGAGGCGTACTTACTATGAGTAAAAATTTCAGAATGAGTTGTAGCATGAGTGGAAAAGGTATTTCCTAAGTCAAAATATTTTATCCAATCTACTTTACAAAGTTGCTGATACAACTCTTTTTCATCATGTGCTTGAAAATGAGCAATAGGTTTTAGAATTCTTAAGGCGGTTCTGAGGTTCAAATTCGCTTTGTACATAAAGCCTTTATCCCCTTTAAAACTTACTGCTCTATTCAACACTTTTATTTGTTGCGCACCTAAATCTTTCAGTTCTTCTGCCAGAATATCTTCTAAACCATACATGGTTTTGGCAAGCATGTAGAAATTCTCATTTTTCATTCGGCAAAGGTATTTATTATAGCTAAAAGATTTTTTTTACCAGCCCTGCTTGATTAATGAAATTACTCCAAATTGTATTTTGTGTTAAACCACAGCCCTCTAAAGCATTGCATCTAGCATCAATTTCTTGAGCAAAAACATCGACTATGCAAAAAGAAAATAATATGATAAAAAAATAGGGCTTCATATGAGGCCCTAAAATATTAAATTTATTGAACTCTAAAAGAATATTCATGATTTGCCAAATCGTTATTGGCTTTTACGATTTTGCTTTTTAAGTTTTCTTTATAAGTTTTTACTTTTGCGTGAATATCTTCATTGTCAGTTGCCAAAATTTGAGCAGCTAATATACCTGCATTTTGTGCGCCATCCAATCCTACTGTTGCTACCGGTATTCCTGGAGGCATTTGCAAAATTGAAAGAATAGAGTCCCATCCATCTATCGATATTGATGAACGGCAAGGAACGCCAATTACTGGAACTGTTGTAAATGCTGCCACCACTCCAGGTAAATGTGCTGCTCCACCCGCACCTGCAATAATTACTTTTATACCATTGGTATGTGCATTAGATGCAAAATCCTCTACTAACTGTGGTGTTCTATGTGCCGAAAGAGCATTAATCTCAAAAGGAATTTCCATTTCATCTAAAAATGCTGCAGCTTTTTTCATTACTGGCATATCAGATGTGCTTCCCATAATAATACTTACAATTGCTTTCATTTTTTCATAATTTTTTAGTTACGCAAATATAATAATTCATCACATAAATTATTAAATCTCTCGCATGATTTCAGCTGTATTTTTTTATTTTCTTGCTATTAATGAGATTTCTACATTTACATCTTTTGGTAAAGCTGATACTTCTATCGTCTCACGAGCAGGAGGGTTTTCTCCAAAATAAGCTGCATATACTTCATTGATCTCAGCATATTGACTCATTGCTTTTAAAAAGATACTGCATTTCACTACATTGTCAAAATTCATCTGAGCTGCTTTTAGAATTGCCTGTAAATTTTGCATTACTCTTTCAGTTTCACTTTTAATATCTTCCGTTTCAATCGTTCCATTCTTAGGGTTTATTGCAATTTGACCTGAGCTGTAAAGCGTACCATCTACTAAAATGGCTTGGCTATAAGGTCCTATTGCTTTTGGCGCATTAGTAGTGGAGATGATTTTTTTCATGTGTGTAAATTTATAATTTTTAATAGGAATAACTACTTTTGCTCACATAATTACTGATGCTATCGCTTTTTTTAAGAGGAAAGTCCGGACACTATAGAGCAGCATAGCGGATAACATCCGTCCACCGCAAGGTGAGGACAAGTGCAACAGAAAGCAAGTACAGTTCGGCTGTAGTGAAATCAGGCAAACTCTATGTGGTGCAATGCCATGTATATCAGGATTTTTGGATTGCTCGTCCAATCTTGAGGGGTAGGCAGTTTGAGGTTAAAGGTAACTTTAATCCTAGATAAATGATAGCACTCGTTTGAGAACAGAATCCGGCTTATGTGTAATTGTAGGCAAGGCAGTTTTTACTGCCTTGCTTTTTTTATATTTGCTTTTATGAAAAAACTACTCTTGTTATTCCTTTTCTTCACCCATTATGCATTAGCACAAGAGCAAATTGTAAAATCAGTTTTGCTTGATAGCGTAACAATTACTGGTGTAAAAGAAGGCTTTGATATAGATGAGTTTATTCATTATGTAAAAACTGACACTACCTTTTATATGGCTTTTAAGCATTTGCGTTTTTACAGCCATAATTATAAAAGTGAACTGAATATCTTCAATAAGAAAAAAAAGAAGGTTGGTGAACTTAAAAGATGGGGTACTCATTTCTCTGATGGGAAACATGCTTGGGTAGTAGATGATTCTATTTATGATGAAGGTAAGGTTTTTACTAAAAAAGTATTGCGACTACTTAGGAAGAATACAGATACATCCTCATCTGTTTTTGCGCAAATCAATTCTGTTAAAGATAAATACAGGTATTATACACCAGTGGCATTTGATGAGGTATTTTTTCCTACTGACACCATTGGTGTATCATTAAAAATATCAGATAAGAAAAACAAAAATGAAAGTCAAAATATGCGAGATGCAAAAACAGTCGGCTTTTCTGTTGGTGATGATGATACTGAACAGAAAAAAGGAGGGTTGTCCGTTAAACTATCGGTTTTTGATATCAGTATGCAAAAGTATTACGACTATAAAATTGACACATGTAGTTATAAAGGAAAATCCTGTTATAGTTTTATTGTAGAAGTCAAAAAAGATTTATCTGACAAGCAAATGGAAGAAGCGCTGGTACGAAAGATTGTTTCCTATTTCGATAAAGACAACTTTAATGTTATTTTTAGAGAGTATAAATTTGTTTACAATCACTGGGTAGTAGATTTGGATATGCATATCATAGTAGATATGGATTACTTTAATAATAAGCAAATCCCAACCGAGATTTATTACAAAGGTTATTGGAATGTACCTTTTTTTAAACCAGAAAGAGCTGAATTCAAATTAAGTTTATCAGATTACAAATTAAATTAAAGGTTTTTGTGTGATCCATCACAAAATGCACCTTTTCCGGATTTTTTACAGCCGCACCAAGCGACTTTTTTATTCTCGCTAAATTCAACTATTTCAGGAGCAAATCCAGTGCCTTTGTGCAATCCATCACAATAGGGTTGTTTTAAGCTTAGTCCGCAAGTGCAAAAAGCTTTCTTTCCAATAACTTCATTAATTACAAAAGGAAATTTCTGAGCAATTTTTGGTAAATCCATATTAATTTTTTTTCCAAATATATAAAAAATTAAAAGATTATTCTTGAGCAGCTAAGAATCGTTCGGCATCCAATGCGGCCATACAACCTGTACCTGCAGAAGTAACCGCCTGCCTGTAAACATGATCAGCAACATCACCAGCAGCAAATACTCCCGGGATTTTTGTTTTAGATGTTCCTGGCTGGACAAACAAATATCCATTCTCGTCCATGTCCAATTGGCCTTTAAATAAATCTGTATTTGGTTTGTGTCCTATAGCAACAAAAAATCCACTTACAGGAATAGTGGTTTCATCACCAGTTTGGTTATTGTAAGCTGTTACACTTTCTACTGTTTTTTCTCCATTTATACTTCTCGTTTCATGGTTAAAAAGTACTTCCAAGTTTTGGGTATTAAATACCCTTTTTTGCATGGCTTTTGATGCGCGCATTTCATTTCTTCTTACAAGCATAGTCACTTTTGAACACATTTTAGCTAAATAAGTAGCTTCCTCAGCAGCTGTATCACCAGCTCCAATAACTACAACATCTTCGCCCTTATAAAAGAAACCATCACAAGTAGCACAAGCTGAAACACCAAATCCGCTTAACCTTTGTTCATCTTCCATACCTAACCATTTAGCAGAAGCCCCAGTTGCAATAATCACTGTTTCGGCCAATACACTTGTTTTTTCATCAATTTCTACTTTGAAAGGACGTTCAGAAAAATCTACTTTAGTCACCATTCCCCATCTTGTGTCAGTTCCAAATCGTTCGGCTTGCGCTTTAAAGTCTTCCATCATTTCAGGACCCATAACACCATCTTTATATCCAGGATAATTATCAACATCAGTCGTGGTTGTGAGTTGTCCCCCAGGTTGCAATCCTTGAATTACTACTGGATTCATATCAGCTCTTGCAGCATAGATTGCTGCTGTATAGCCAGCAGGTCCAGAGCCAATAATTAAACACTTTATTTGTTCCATAGTTTATTTATATTTTTTGGTAAAATTAAAATATATCCCAAATTGTCAATTCAGAATATTCTTTTTTTATAACAGTATCTTTAATTATAGGTACTTGATAGTAACTTGCTCCATAACCACTCCATATTCCTAGACCATTATTTATGTTACTCACAAGATTTAGTGGTTCAGCAAATGGATTATTAGTATTTGTAGATTCACGTGAAACTCCCCTCCAAAACTTTAATGAAGCTTCGTCTATTTGACAAAATTTAATAAGCACTATATCATTTGGAAGTTCTACGCTATCTTCAATCCCGTAACTATTAATATAATATTTGATGTGTTTTGCATTATATGATCCAGAAGGAAAACCAGCCCCATCATCTTTTGGTTTTGGGAAAAAGGTTTCAAATGATTCACCATTAACCAAGATATCCGATCCTGCATCAACAAGAATTAATCTTGGATCTGCTTTATTTTTTGGTGAGGAACCATTAATTGAGTCTCTTTGCCAATGTTCTTTACGCTTGCTTTTAACTAATATTTGATTTTGAATATTTCCTGGATCAGAATATATTGCACGTATATCATATTTGTAATCTTTATTTGCGGTTTCGTTTTTTTCAACCCATAGGCAATCTAATGGAGTTGGTTCTGGTATTTTTGTTTCAGAAGTGACCACCTTATTTTCCCATTTAATTTCAAGAAAATATGTTTTTCCTGATTCTCCTAGAAACTCTGTACCAGGGTTATAAAATACATTAGAGTCCGTGTAAATAGGAATTGAATCATATGGTGGAGGTAACTGCGTAAGAGTGACAGAATCTTTTGTACCATCTTCATTGTATGTCCATACTAATACAGATGCATCTTTAACAAATAAATTATCATATGTTTCTCCATTAATAGGTTCAAAATAAGCCTGACTTTTGGTTAGTATTACATATGGAGGGAAATCAGGTTCAATACTTCCTTCTACCACTATCTTACTTTCGACTTGTGGCATGTCAAGAGTAATTTCTTTTTCACAGCCAAAAAAGATTACACATATTAATATAAAGCTTTTTCTCATAATCTAAAAATTAAAATTCCATGTAACAGATGGCAATATTGGAAATATTGAAACTTCATATGCTTTTGGTGTCAAGTTGCCATCTTGTATACTTCCATCTTGACTTTCTGGATCTTCTAAGTTAAAGTAAATAAAATAAGGATTTTTTCTATTATACACATTATAGATAGAAAAATTCCAGGACGATTCAAATCGTTTATTTTTTTTGGGTCTATAAGTAGCTCCAATATCAAGTCTATGATATGGGTCCATCCTGAAGCCATTTCTTGATGTGTGTTCAGTAAAGATATTACCACTAATCATATACCTTTCAGTAGGTAAAGTTATAGCATTTCCTGTAGCATATACAAATACGCTACTAAGTGTCCATTTTTCAGATAATTTATGAGTAGTGGTAATTGATAAATCATGTCTTCTGTCATATTTAGCAGGAAATGCAACACCATTATTTATATCATCAAAATTTCTAGTTGTTTTTGATAAAGTATAACCAATCCAGCCAGTAGTTTTTCCTTTATTTTTTCTTATTAATAACTCTACACCATAAGAGTTTCCATCTCCAAATACAAATGCATCATCACTACTTGAATTAGTGTTGTCCTCTGGTAAAACACCTTCTTTGTATTCAATAAGATTTGTCATCTCCTTAAAGTAAGCTTCAATAGAAGTTTCATATATATTATCTTTAATATTCTTAAAGTATCCTATTGCATATTGATCAGCAAATTTTGGTTTAATATCATTCGAACTTGGAACCCATAAATCTGTAGGTAAGCTTACGCTAGATGTAGATGCTAAATGTATATATTGGTAGTTTTGTGTATATGCCCCTTTTAATGAACTTGTGCTATTTAATTTATATCTCAATGATAATCTAGGCTCTATGTGCCTATAATTATCATTATTTAGCTTTATTTCATTTTTTATATAATCTCTAAAACTTATATATCCACTATGTTGAAATGAAGAATATCTAAGGCCTGCATGTATTTTTAGATCATCATTTAACTCAAAATCATCAGATATATATATAGCACCTTCATTTGAATACTGTTTAAATATCTCATCTGGTTCAAAAGCTACTTCACCAGATCTTCCTGATGCATTTCCAGGAGTAAATTCATGATATGTATAGTTGGATCCAAATTTAACAGTATGTCTTTGATTTGGCTGATATAAGAAATCTATTTTTGTATTCCAATCATTAATTCCAGAAAATATTTTAAGTTCAAACTCACTTTGTTCAATATTAAATTCAAATCTATAATCAGAGAAGATAATTGAGGTATTTAAGAATAATTTGTCATTAAATAAATGATTCCACCTTAGTGATGTTGTTGCATTTCCCCATGGTATTTCAATGCCAATACCCCTGTTAGTGTTGTTAAAGCTAAATACATCTCTTCCAAAGTAACCACTTAGGTATAATCTATCTTTGTCAGAAATTCTATAATTTACTTTTGTGGTTAGATCATAGAAATAATATCCAGAACCACTAAAGGCATTATCATCGTTCATAAATGGTCTAGATAAAACATCCACATATGTTCTTCTTGCAGAAACAATAAATGAACTTTTATTCTTTTTAATTGGACCTTGTAGGGTTAATCTAGATGAAAGTAGTCCGATTCCACCATCTGCTTCATATTTTTTGTTATTTCCATCTTTCATGCTTATATCTAACACAGATGACAATCTCCCTCCATATTCAGCAGGCATACCTCCTTTTATTACATTTATATCTTTAATTGCATCCGCATTAAAGACTGAAAAGAATCCAAAAAGATGTGATGCATTATAGACTATTGCTTCATCTAGTAATATTAAATTCTGATCAGGGCCACCACCTCTTACATATAGGCCTGAATTACCTTCGCCTCCAGATTGTATGCCAGGTAATAGTTGTGCTGATTTAATTATATCAATTTCGCCAAGAATAACGGGTATTTGTTTTATATTTTTGACCTGAAGTTTTGTTTCACCCATACTTGAACTTTGAATATTTTTATCTTCTTTCTCAGAAGTTATTACTACTTCATTTGTTAAGATTGTTTTTGTATTTAAGGAAACATTTAGTCGAATATTTTTATTCAAGTTAACCTTCTGAATATTTGTTTCTAATCCGATAAAAGAGTAAATGATATTATAATCACCTTCATCAAGTGTTATTGAATAAAATCCATATTCATTAGAGATAGTACCTGTTAATGTTGCTTGATCAAAAATATTAACTCCTATTAATGTCTCTCCTGTAGCTTCTTCTTGTACATAGCCGCTAATTGTGTATGTATTTTGAGCGAACAATGAAGAGTAAATAAGCAAGAAAAATAAGCTAACAAAAGTTTTTTTCATATTAGGTTATAATTACCAAAGAATAATAATTTTGCAAATTTAAAATATTACTGAAAAGGATTATTGTCTTTTGTAAGTAAAATTCGGGATGTAGCTTAGCCCGGTTAAAGTGCTGGTCTGGGGGACCAGAGATCGGAGGTTCGAATCCTCTCATCCCGACTTTTTTCGTAACTTAGCAACTTATCTATTACGACAACATGAGAAAACTGTTATTTCCACTTATACTTATATTCTGTATCACTTCAGTAAAAGCACAAACATATGGGTGTACGGACAGTACAAACATTAATTACAACCCACGCAACTATAGATGATGGTTCTTGTAATACAGTATATGGTTGTATGGACGTAACAGCAACTAACTATAATGCATCAGCTACTTGTGCTGATAATAGTACATGTACATATGCCCCTGTTGG